>Ga0076018_107_pt1 | contig 23083 bp, 19 predicted proteins | sample RifGroB1_FD_68080 | JGI IMG/M metagenome (GOLD analysis project Ga0076018, IMG submission 68080) | Parcubacteria (Nomurabacteria) bacterium GW2011_GWB1_40_7
TTTTCTCAAGAATTGTTTTTCCCCAAATATTTCGTTTTCTTTTAGGCTCGCCAAGGTATCAGAAAAGGCGAGGCGTCCCCAGTCTGCCATATGATTGTTTGCCACAGACAAAACACCTAAACCTGCGCCTTTTAGGGTTGGAATAACACCAGGGTTCATTCTAAAAGAATATAAATTTTTCTGATCAATGCCTTGATCTGAAACGGGGCCTTCTAAATTAGCAAAAGCGATATCAGATTTTTTTAATATATCTATTTTTTCAAAAATCGCAGAATAGTCATTATTGAAATTTTTTATAACTGAATTTTTTACTCCACGATCAAGCATTATGTCTCCAGCGAAAGCCAGGGTCACGAAATTTGGATCTTTAATATCCGGCATTCCAATTTTTTCTTGTACCCAATTAGTATTTGCGTCTGCTTTACCGCCATAATATATATTTTTCTTCAAGTATTTTAAAATGCTGGCTACATCTTTACGACGATCAGGACTTTGGAGTAGGGCAATAGCAATGGGGCGATCGTTCTCTTGTCCAAGAGGCAAATTGAAAAGAGAAACAACGGTTTGTTTGGCTTCGTCTGTGTATCCACTTTTTCCTCCGGAATAACCATCTTCACCCAGAAATTGGCTGATATTCGCCCAGCTGTGTTTTTTATTAGAATAGCTTCTTTTATTTGTAATTTTAAATAAATCTGGCTGTTGTTGGGTTAAAAATCCAACCAATTTAAACATATCGGAAACAGTTGATTGATTGTGAGGAGTTAGTCCGCTCGGATCTTCAAAAGAGGTTGAGGCCATCTGTAATCTTTTTGCCTCTTGGTTCATTTTTGAAATAAAATTGTCTCTTCCAAAATGCAGAGCCAGAGCTTCTGCCGCGTCGTTACTTGATTCTAGAAGAAGGGGATATAGCAGATCTAAAATCTTTATTTTTTCCCCTAATCTTAATCCGCCATTTGTGCCATGCGTTGCCAGCGCTTTCTTGCTTATTTGTGTATTTTCACTTGGATTTGCTATTTCCTTGACAACAAGAGCAGTCATTAGTTTGGAAACAGAGGCAATGGGAAATTTTTGATCTTGATTTTTTGACAGAACAACTTCTCCTGTATTTAAATCCCCGACCAAAAAAGCCTTGGCAGATACTTTTGGTCCTCCATTTGTGTCTTTATTAACATAATAATATTGAGATTTTTTTTCAGGAGCAACGAGTTGCGCAACCGAAGCTTGATTATTTTTTATTTCTTTTCCATCAAAGAAAGAAAATGTAGCTTGCGCCAAAGATATTCCAACAGCCACTGAAAGTATTCCCCATAGAATTTTTGTATTAAAAAATTTCCTCATAATAAAATATAATCTATTGTTTTTCTTTCTAAATCAACGGTTTTTACTTTTATTTTAACACGATCGCCAAATCGAAATCTTTTTTTCTTTTTCTGCCCGACTAATTCCAGCTTCTTTTCATTGAAAACATAAAAATCATCGCTCATATCTCGCACGCGCACAAGACCCTCACATTTTGTTTCTATTTCTTCCACATACATGCCCCATTCTGTCATCCCACTAATTACTCCTTCAAAACTTTTTCCCAAACGTTTAGACATATATTCCACTTGTTTATATTTTATAGAAGCGCGTTCGGCATCCGAAGCTCGTTTTTCTTGTTCAGAAGAAACTAATGCAATTTTTTCATATTCTGCCAGTTTTTCTTTTCCGATTTTCTTTTTTTCAAGATAGCTGGATAGTAATCTGTGTATCATTATGTCCGGATATCTTCTGATGGGGGAAGTAAAGTGGGTATAGTATTCAAAGGCAAGTCCATAGTGCCCTATATTTTTTGTAGAGTAAATAGCTTTAGCCATCGCTCGGATTACGGCTCTTTGAATAGTATCTTCTTCGTTTTTTCCTGCCAAATTTTCTAAAAGTTTATTTATTTCATACGTTGGGATAATCCCATTTTGTAAGGATATTTTATAACCTAAACTTCGTAAGAAAAAAGCTAAATCAGTCATTTTTTCTTTGCTTGGTAGGTCGTGTACGCGATAGATAGAAACACTTTCATCTTTTATGCCCTTGGTTGTTTTTGGGGATAGAACTTCGGCCACCTTTTTATTTGCTAAAAGCATAAATTCTTCGATTAATCTATTTGAATCCCCACGCTCTTTTTTTATTACTTTTAGTGGCATTCCATCTTTGTCTAATATAAATTTTACTTCTTCTTGGTCAAGCGATATTGCCCCTTGAGCGAATCTTTCTTTAGTTAGTTTTTTCGCTAAATTATTTAAAATAGAAAGTTCTTTATGTAACACTGAACCAGTTTTCTGAATTGAAATTTCTGCTTCCTCATAAGTGAATCTTTTTTGAGAATGTATAATAGTACGTCCAAACCACTCACTTTTTATTTTTGCATTTTTATCTATTATAAAAACAGCACTCATCGTGAGTCGGTCTTTGTGGGGGACCAAGCTGCATAAGTCATTAGAAAGTATTTCTGGTAACATAGGTATCGTTCTATCCACTAAATAAACAGAAGTCCCTCGTTCGCGTGCTTCCTCATCTAATCCGCTGCCAATTTTTACATAATGTGAAACGTCAGCAATATGTATGCCTATCTCAAATTCGCCATTTGTAACTTCTTTAAAAGAGATTGCATCATCAAAATCTTTCGCGTCTGATGGATCTATGGTAAAAGTCAGAGTTTTTCTGAAATCTCGGCGTCCTAGATAATCCTTTTCTATTATTCCACCTTGCTTTATTTTTTTAGCTTCTTCTTCTACTTTATGCGGAAGATCTGAGTCAAAACCTTTTTCTATCGCAATAGCATACATCTCTGTGTCGTTGTCACCAGGTTTTCCTAAAACTTTTATTATTTTTCCTTCGGGAGCTTTACGAGGATCATTCCACAAGACTATTTCTGCAAAAACTTTTTGTCCGGTCTTGGCATTGTTCAAAAATTTTTCTGGAATTAAAATATCTGTATACATTTTTGTATCATCTGGTTTCAGGAAAAAAATGTTAGTTCCTGCCCTGAGCGAAGTCGAAGGGTCTTCTTCTAAAATTCCGGCGAAACGAGTTTTCGCGCGTGAGATTATTTTTGTTACTTCACCAGTGATTCTGCCCTTTCCTTTTTGATGCAAAGATATTTCAACCATATCTCCATGCAGAGCAGTATTTAAGTGCTTAAAATCGATTTCTATATCGTCTTTTTGGTCTAAAACCCTAACATACCCTGTGCCTTTTGCGGATACAGAGATAATGCCTTCCAGCCTGTTTGTGCATATTTGCGCACTTCTTTTTTTATGTCCCTTTTGGTGTTTCATCCTCTTTAATATAACACAAAATTTAGCTTGCCCGCACACTTAATTTAAGTGTGCGGGCGAACTTGACTTTTAATCTTGATGGGTATATGATATTATCATATTAGATTATCATACAAATTAACATATAGAATAAAAACATGACAACATTATCAATACCTGTTTCAGGGGAATTAGAAAAATTTATAGAGAGAATGGTTAAAGATGGAAAAGGCGCGAACAAAGCCGATGTCGTTCGACGTGCCTTAAGAGAATATGAGGAAAACGAAGCATTAGAAAATATTCTTCAGTCAGAGATAGAAATTGCGCAAGGCAAAGGTTTGCGAGGTGATTTACGAGAACTAGCTAAAAAATTTAAATAATATGATTAGCATTGTCTATTCTCCGTTTTTTATACGCAAATTTAACAAACTAGAAAATGGTTTACAGGAAGATGTTATCCAGAAAATTAATTTATTTAAAGACAGAGAAAATCACAACATGCTAGATGTTCACAAACTTCATGGTAAATTTAAGGACTATTTTGGTTTTTCAGTGAATTATAAATTCAGAATAGCATTTCGTTATGTATCAAAAAATGAGGTTTTGTTTGCTGATATAGGTAGTCACGATATCTATAAATAATTTTTATATATACACATATACGCCATGGCGTAAATGAGGAATATTGGGTTTTATCGAAGGAGCGTTATTTATTACGTCGCGTTTGCCTTCCGCCAGTGGGCGGATTGCAATTTTAATAATTTATGATAAACTCAAAACATGTTAAAAATAAGATTGCAAAGAATAGGAAGAAAGAACGACCCTTCGTTTCGGGCTGTTTTGACTGATTCAAAAAATAGCACTAAAAGTGGAAGATTTTTAGAAATACTTGGTACCTATAATCCAAAAGCTGGAGAGAAGAATTTGAATGCTGACAGGATAAAATACTGGATAAGTAAAGGTGCAAAATGCTCAGACACGATGCATAATTTTTTAGTGCACGATAAAGTTATTGTTGGTAAAAAAGTAAACGTATTGCCAAAGAAAAAGCCAACAGTTAAGAGAAAAGAGTTGAAAGCGAAAAAATAATTTTGTATAATTTCCACAAGCAGTCTCCGGTCGTAACACTGCAAAGTTAGTTAAAGATTAAAAATATAAATTTCAGAAAATACTATGGAAGAACACGATAAGATATTTCTAGAATATGTAGTAAAAGCTCTCGTAGACAATCCGAACGATGTTAAAATCGAGCGAACTGTAGATGAAATGGGTGTGCTCATCACTTTGACAGTAAATCCTGCTGATATGGGCAAGATTATTGGACGCATGGGCAATACTGCAAAAGCTATCCGCACCTTGCTCCGCATCATTGGTATGAAGAACAACGCTCGCGTTAATCTAAAGATCAATGAACCAGAAGGAAGCACGAGGCCGGAAAGACCGGCGGGAGCCATGAGTTCTGCGCCAACGATGAAAACCGTTGATCAAGCGATGGAAGACCTGAAGGGGATTTAGTAAAGAAAGCTCCGAAAGGAGCTTTTTTACTGATCAACACCGATAGAGACTGATGGCACTGATAATGCTAAAATTAACGTATGAAAAAGGTAGAAAATTTTTTGCATGAAGATTTATCATACAAAATTAGAAGGGCTTGTTTTAATGTCCATAATACTTTAGGCGGTGGGCACAAAGAAGGAATCTATCAAAAAGCTCTTGCTATAGAATTTGAAAAATCAGGTATAAAATTTGAAAGAGAAAAATCTTTGACTATAAGTTATGAAAATGAGAATATAGGGGTCTATCGTCCGGATTTTATAGTTAATGGAGAGATAGTCCTTGAACTTAAAGCTGTTGATTTTATGCCAAAAGATTACGAAGTTCAATTGATTCATTATCTTAAATCAACGAAATTGCCTTTAGGATTTTTAATTAATTTTGGTCCCAAGAAAGTTGATATTAGGCGTCGAGTGAATTTTATCAGTGTTCATCAGTAATTTATCAGAGTATATGACATTCCATGTCATCACAATTTTTCCGGATATTTTTAATTCATATTTAAATGAATCTATTATTGGGCGGGCGATAAAAAATAAACTTGTTTCTATAAATTTTTATAATCCACGAGATTTTATAAAACCTGCCCGCCGTGGCGGGGCGCAAAAAGATAATGGATACAGATCAGTGGATGATAAGCCCTATGGCGGAGGTCCGGGGATGGTAATGCGAGCAGAGCCGATGTTGAAGGCTATCGAAAAAGCAGTTTCAAAAGTAAAAGGTAAAAAATTTAAAATTATTTTATTTTCTCCATCAGGTAAAAAGTTTGAAACAGCTTATGCAAAACAAACAGTAAAAAAATACACAGATATTATTTTAATTTCTGGCAGATATGAAGGCATAGATGCTCGAGTGCAAAAGATTTTTAAGGCAGAAGAAATTTCAATAGGGGATTACGTGCTGACGGGGGGGGAACTTCCGGCCATGGTTTTGATAGATTCCATCTCCCGCCAAATAAAAGGTGTCTTGGGAAAATACGAATCACTGGAAGAAGAACGAATTTCAAGCAGCGAAGTTTATACACGCCCAGAAGTTTTGAAATACAAGAATAAAAACTACATAGTCCCGAAAGTTCTGCTCTCTGGTAATCATGTGAAGATAGAAGAGTGGAGGCGAGGGCAAAATAAAATATAGTAATCCCCAATTTGTATTTGACAAAAAAGTAAAAAAAGAGTAGGCTATCTGAGATTCATTGATTGAGTATCGGATGCAATCTTCGTTTTATTATAAGGCTATAAAAAGCATTAATTTAATGTTATCCGAAGTTAGCTAATAAGAAGTTAAAGAAAAGCAATTTTTTCGTCTGTTTTTCTTTTGTTTTTTGTTGCTATTTTAGGACTCAATCAACATGCAAACGGTAACAAAGCGTCCGAAAAAATATTTTGGGAGATATAAAAAACCCCTTGTCCCGTTTCCGAATTTAATTGAAGCTCAACTCAAAAGTTATAAATGGCTGGTAGAAACCGGTATCGGGGAGGTTTTCAAGGAATTTTCTCCGATTATTGATTACTCCGGGAAAAAATTCCAGTTGGAATTTACTTCTTTTTCTTTAGGTGAATCTAAAGTTGACGAAAATGATTCCAAAATAAACAAACTTTCTTACCAAGGATTGCTGAAAGCGCGGGTAAAATTAACCAATAAAATTTTAGGCACGGTAAAAGAACAGGAAATTTTCATGTCGGAATTTCCTTTGATGACTCCGCACGGGACTTTCATTATTAACGGAGTAGAGCGTGTTATCGTGCCCCAGCTTGCGCGAAGCTTCGGAGTTTTTTTTGCAGAATCTGAAACCAGAGGCATCAGATATTTCGGCGCGAAAATTATTCCCGCTCGCGGAGTCTGGATTGAAATAGAATCGGAATCGGACGAAGGAATTTATATAAGAATAGATAAAAAAAGAAAATTTCCCGCCACCGCGCTCCTGCGGGCTATGGGCTATGAGACGGATGAAATGATTTTAAGAGCGTTCGGGAACAATTCCATGGCGGAAAAAATTATCAAGAATTCTTTGGCAAAAGATGGCATAAAAAACTTGAATGATGCGTATATTGAGATTTACAAACGTCTCCGGGACGGCGATATGGCTACGGCGGAAAATGCCAAAGAATTTATCAATTCTTTATTTACGCCGGAACGCTATGACCTTTCTCCGGTCGGAAGATTTAGATTCAATCAGCGCTTTGAAAAGCCGATGGATGAAAAGGATCTCGCTTGCCGAACAATTTCCAAAGAAGATTTAGTATCGGTAATTTCCCATATCATTCTTTTGAATAATAATCCTTTGGCGAAAGCCGATGATATAGATCACCTAGGTCAAAGAAGAGTGCGCTTTGTTGGAGAGATTCTTCAACAAAAAGTTCGTACGGGAATGATGCAAATTAAAAGAAATATTCAAGACAGAATGTCTATTATTGATGTTGATACAGCGATGCCGATCCAAATTATCAACCAGCGACCGCTACAAGCTCGCATCAAAGAATTTTTTACTACCAACCAGCTTTCACAGTTTATGGCGCAAGAAAATGTGCTTTGCGAAATAGAGCATTTGCGCACTCTTTCCGCCCTTGGGCCCGGAGGTCTTACTCGTGAACGCGCCGGACTGGAAGTGCGCGATGTGCATCCTTCCCACTACGGAAGAGTTTGTCCGATTCATACTCCAGAAGGCCCGAATATTGGACTTATCCTGCATCTTTCAACTTACGCAAGAATAAATGATTTTGGAATTGTTGAAACTCCTTATGTGAAAGTTAAAAATGGAAAGATCACTAGCGAAGTAGTTTATTTAAATGCATTGGAAGAAGAAAAATATAACATTGCGCATGCCGGCACCCCCTATGATGAAAACGGAAAAATAACCGAGAAAAAAGTAGAAGCGAGAATCAAAACAGAACCGGGCGCGATTTCTCGCGAACAAGTTAATTTTATAGATGTCGCTCCGAATCAAGCTTTTTCAATCGCTACTTCAATGATTCCATTTTTGGAACACAATAACGCAAACCGCGCTCTGATGGGCAGTAATATGCAGAAACAAGCCGTACCTTGCGTGCTTCCCGAAGTACCGCTTGTCGCAACGGGTGTTGAAGAATTAGCATCACGAGATTTAGGTAGATTGGTCATTGCAGAGGAAGATGGCGTTGTTTCTTATTTAGACGCAAAAAAAATAGTTGTTAAGGGTAAAAAAGAATTAACTTATAATTTAGTCAATTTTTTGAGAAATAATAACTTCGCAGTATTTCATCATCGTCCGCTGGTGAACATTGGCGATAAGATAAAAAGAGGCGATTTGTTAGCTGATACCAGCAGTACCGTGAACGGACAGATTTCAATTGGGCAAAATATTTTTGTGGCTTTCTTGTCTTGGTCCGGCTCAACCTACGAAGACGCAATCGTTATTTCTGAGCGCCTTGTGAAAAAGAGCAAATTTACGAGCATCTATGTCGAAGAATTTACTTGCGTAGTTCGCGACACAAAACTTGGTCCCGAAATTACCACTCGCGACATACCGAACGTTGGGGAACTTAAATTAAAAGATTTGGATGAAGACGGGATTGTCCGCATCGGAGCGGAAGTCAGAGAAAACGATATCTTGGTCGGCAAGATTACTCCAAAAGGCGAAACCGAGCTTACTCCGGAAGAACGGCTTCTTCGTTCTATTTTTGCTGAAAAAGCGCGGGACGTTAAAGATACATCATTGCGAGTGGAACACGGTAAGCGCGGGCGCATTATTGGCATAAAGATTTTTTCCCGCGATTTGGGGCATACGCTTGAGGCGGGGATTATTAAAAAAATAGTTATAGAAGTCGCCCAGATCCGTAATATCTCAGTCGGAGATAAGCTTTCGGGAAGGCATGGGAATAAAGGGGTCATTTCCACAATTCTTCCGGAAGAAGATATGCCCTACACCGCCGATGGCACGCCAGTTGATATTATCCTCTCGCCACTTGGTGTTCCTTCTCGCATGAACTTGGGGCAAATTTTGGAAATTCATTTAGGCATGGCGGCCAACAGTCTCGGCTATCAGGCTGTCGTTCCGCCATTTTTGGGAGCCAGGCAGGAAGAAATAAAAGAAGAATTAAAAAAAGCCGGGCTTCCGGAAAATGGCAAATTAAAACTTTTTGATGGACGCACAGGAGAACCATTTGAGCAAGATGTAGCTGTCGGGTATATGTATATGCTGAAGCTTCATCATATGGTGGAAGACAAAATTCACATGCGTTCCATCGGGCCATATTCGCTCATTACCCAACAACCTCTTGGCGGAAAGGCTCAGGGAGGGGGGCAGAGATTCGGAGAAATGGAAGTGTGGGCTCTGGAGGGCTATGGCGCGGCCTACACGCTTCGGGAAATGCTTACTATCAAGTCCGACGACATACTTGGCCGATCTCAAACATTTGATTCAATTATTAAAAATGAAACAATCAGGCCGCCGAATTCACCCGCGTCTTTCAACGTGCTCCTCAATTATTTGCGAGGACTTGCGCTTGATGTCGATTTAAAGAAAGAAAATAAATAATATGAAAACCTTAAACACAACCGAATTTGATCAAATTGGGCTTCGGCTTGCTTCTCCGGAGCAGATAAAAGACTGGTCTTTTGGAGAAGTTACCAAGCCGGAAACGATAAATTATCGCACTGGCCGGTCCGAACGCGGTGGCCTTTTTGACGAGAAAATCTTCGGTCCGGAAAAAGATTATGAATGTTATTGTGGAAAATATCGCCGAATTCGCTACAAAGACATTATCTGCGAAAAATGCGGAGTGGAAGTTACCCGTTCCATCGTGCGCCGAGAACGCATGGGGCATATTGAGCTTTCCACTCCGGTCTCGCATATTTGGTTTTTGCGCGGAGTGCCTTCCAGAATGAGCATCCTTCTTAATATCTCCGTTTCCGATCTTGAAAAAGTGATTTATTTTGCCGGATATATCATTACCAAAGTTCATGAAAATGAAAAAGAATCAATCTTGTCCAACTTGGATAAAGAATACAAAACCAAGTTAAAAAATTCAGCTGACGATGAAATTCGCGAAAAATTGAAGAATTTGCTCTCAATTACCAAAAAAGAAATCGGGGAAATTTACGAAGGAAAAGTCTTGAATGAAATTTCCTTTCATCACTATTCCTTGAAATACGGAATCTGTTTTGAGGCCAATATCGGCGCCGAAGCCATTTATTCCATCTTTAAAAATCTTGATTTAAACAAACTAAAACATCTCACCGAAAAGATGCTTGAAAAAGCAAGCGTGGCGGAAAAAGAAAAATTGCAAAAAAGACTTTCTCTTATTCGCGCCATGACTTACGCCGGAATCCGGCCGGAATGGATGTTTTTAACCGTTATCCCGGTTATCCCGCCAGTGCTTCGCCCGATGGTGGCGCTAGACGGCGGAAGGCATGCGACATCCGACTTGAACGATCTTTACCGCCGAGTAATAAACAGAAATAACCGCCTGAAAAAATTGAAGGAAATCAACGCTCCGGACGTAATCTTGCGAAACGAAAAACGCATTATTCAAGAAGCAGTGGATGCTTTGATTGATAACTCCATCGCCAAGCAGAATGATTCCGCGGCGATGAGCCAGTCTCAAAAGCGCCCGCTAAAATCGCTTTCTGACAACTTGAAATCCAAGCAGGGCCTTTTCCGCCAAAATCTATTGGGAAAACGCGTGGACTATTCGGGCCGTAGCGTTATTGTCGTTGGTCCCGGGCTTAAACTCAGCCAGTGCGGACTGCCGAAGCACATGGCGCTTGAGCTTTTCCGGCCATTCGTAATTTCAAAAATATTGCAGGCGGAGCTCGCATTTAATATTCGTGGAGCCAATAAGCTGATAGAAGAGCGCACGGGGGAGGTTTGGGCGATATTGGAAGAAATTATTCAAGGCAAGTATGTGCTTTTAAACCGCGCGCCGACTTTGCACCGATTGGGTATTCAAGCTTTCAATCCGATTTTGATTGAAGGAAACGCTATTCAAGTGCACCCTCTTGTTTGTCAAGCTTTTAACGCTGACTTTGACGGAGACCAGATGGCCGTATATGTGCCACTTCTTGAGGAGGCCCAGTCCGAAGCGAAAGAATTAATGGCGGCAAACAAAAACCTGCTAAAGCCTCAAAATGGCGAGCCTATCGTAAATCCCCGCATGGACATAGTGCTCGGGGCCTATTGGATGACCAAATCGGTGGACGGAGAAAAAGGCGAAGGCAAATATTTTTCTAGCCCGAATACCGCTATTACCGCATCCGATTATGAAATCGTATCTTTGCGCGCCAAGATAAAAGTTCTCGCCACCGATACGCATAAATACAGAAAATTCAACAAAGGAATTTTTGAAACTTCCGTCGGCAAGCTTCTTTTCAACAGTATTTTGCCGAATGATTTTACCTACATTAATGACGAAATGACTCACGACAGGCTGTCCTCGCTTTTAGACGAAATTATCATCCATTATGGTGTAGACAACACTCCGCCTATTTTGGACAAGATTAAGGAATTCGGATTTAAATATTCTACGGTCTCTGGCACCACCTGGGGATTGGACAATGTTTCCCTTTCCTCGGAGAAGCCGAAAATTATCGCTGAAGGCAAAAGGCGGGAAGAAAAGATTGTGGCGGAGTGGAGCGAGGGTCTTTTGTCGGAAGAAGAAAAATATCAAAAGATTATTGAAATTTGGATGCACACAAAGAAAAGCTTGGAAAAAGTTTTACCAAGTACGCTTGATAAAAACGGCTCGGCCTATGACCTATTTGCCTCCAAAGCCAGAGGCAACATGAGTACTTTATCTCAGATGATCGGAATGATCGGCCTGATTCAAAATAATCAGGGCAAAATATTGGAATTTCCGATTATTCCCTGTTATCAGGAAGGGCTTTCCCCGATTGAGTATTTCATTATTACTCACGGCGCCCGCAAAGGAGCATCCGATACCGCGCTCAATACCGCAAAAGCCGGATATTTGACGCGAAGATTGGTGGACGTGGCACAGGATGTGGTTATTACCGAAGAAGATTGCGGCACGAAAGAAGGCAAGCTGGTTACCAGGGAAAATATTTCCGGAATTGAAATTCCGCTTTCCAAGAACATCCGCGGACGAGTGCTCGCCACTGACCTCAAAGACAAAGAAGGCAAAGTAGTCTACAAGAAAGGATTCTTGATTACCAAGGAAGAAGCGCGCAACATAGAAGGAGCGGGTTTTACGGAAGTATTCGTTCGTTCTCCTCTTACTTGCAAAACAGTCCATGGTCTTTGCGTGCAGTGTTACGGTCTTGACCTAGGAAGAAATCATTTGGTGGAACAGGGAGAGGCGGTTGGCATAATAGCCGCTCAAGCAATCGGCGAACCGGGGACTCAGCTGACGCTCCGAACATTTCATGCCGGAGGAGTGGCCGGAACCGACATCACTACCGGTCTTCCGCGCGTTGAAGAAATATTTGAAAGACGCATCCCGAAGAACCCCGCAATTATTTCCGAGACTGGCGGAGAGGTAATTGAAATCAAAGACAAAGACGGAAAAGAAAAAATAATTAAAATTTTGTCAGATTCCAAAGAAGACGGAAAGAAAAACGAAATGGAATATGAAGTAGCATTCCGCAGAACGCCAATAGTGAAAGTGGGGGACTCGGTGAAAAAAGGTCAGCTTTTGACCGATGGATCGGCTGATATTGCCCTGATGTTTCAATTGGGTGGCAAAGAATTGGTGGAAGAATATATAATTACCGAAATCAACAAAGTTTATGAACTGCAGAGCGCCTCAATTTCCAGAAAGCATATAGAAATTATCATTCGCCAGATGTTTTCTCGCAGAAAAATAAAAGATGCCGGTGAAACTAATTTTTCAACTGGCGATATCGTTGAACACACGGCTTTTATAGAGGAAAATCTTAGAGCCGCGGAAGCCGGCGAAAAAGAAGCCAAAGCGGAGACAGTCGTGCTCGGCATCACTGAATCTTCGCTTCGCACTAAAAGTTGGCTTTCAGCCGCATCATTCCAGAATACCAATCGGGTTCTTATTGAAAACGCAATCAAGGGCGGAGTGGATAATCTGCGAGGTCTAAAGGAAAATGTGATCATCGGGCGATTGATTCCAGCTGGAACCGGATTTAAAAAATAAATTACTTCAGTGGAGAAAGAGGAATAAAAACATGGAAAAAGAATATGACAATTGGAATAAATTAAAAAAAGATTTATCAACCAAGAAATCAAATATTTTTTTTCATGAAAGAGAGGTATGGTTTTGTTCGCTCGGTAAAAATATAGGTTATGAAGAAGACGGCAAAAATGAATTATTTGAAAGACCAATTCTTGTTATCAGGAAGTTTAACAATTATATATTTTTAGCAATACCATTAACCAGTTCAAAAAAAGATAATAATTATTATCATCAATATGAACTTAATGGAAAAACCTATGCTGGAATTTTGTCACAAATAAGACTTTTAGATAGTAAAAGACTTTCAAGAAAAATTGGCATGATAAAGGAAAGTGATTTTAGTATGATAATCAAGAAAATACACAATATTCTTCCATGAAAGACGAAACCCCCTTGCGGGGGTTTCTCGGAGGCCGAAGCCATTTACTACTGAAGTATAGCAAATGCAAAAGATATGTCAAGTAAAAAATGAAAAAGTCGAACCATTATTAATTTATAAGCTTATTTATTAACAATTTAACTAAAAACAACATGAATCAAAAAGGTCTTGTGAATTTGGTCTTGATTTTGGCACGTTGACCTTGAATGATTTTCAGTTATCTAATCAATATTCAGTTTTACCGATGTTCGCTGGTTCAATTAGTAAATCCGGGATAGAAAAATTACTAAATGACTCACGAGTGGCTGGAATATCCCTCGATAGACCAAATTACGCAAACTAAAAAATCTTAAGAAAAAAATGAATTCCCCCGTTCAAAAAATTAAGGAGAGATTGGGAATCGAGGAAATAGTTTCTTCTTACATAAAACTGGAAAAAACGGGCAAAAACCTGAAAGCCAAATGCCCGTTTCATAACGAGAAAACCCCGTCGTTTTTTATTTCGCCCGACAGGGGGACATATTATTGTTTCGGATGCGGAGCGAAGGGAGACATTTTTACTTTCGTGGAAGAATTTGAGGGTTTGGATTTCAGAGGCGCGCTCAAACTGCTTGCCGGGAGGGCGGGAGTTATTTTGGAATCTTACAATCAGAGAGAAGAAGGTGAAAAAGAAAAATTATACAGAATAACGGAAGAAGCATCTTTGTTTTTTGAAAAAAACATGAAAAATAATGCAGAAGTTTTATCCTACCTAAAAAATAGGGGATTAAACGATGAAAGTATAAAAAATTTTCGTATTGGTTTTGTGAAAAATGACTGGAGAGAATCATATTCTTATCTTACGGGTCGTGGTTTTCGCGATAGTGAATTAGAAAAAGCTGGATTAGTGAAGAAAACGGAAAAGGGTTATTACGACAGATTTCGCGGACGAATTATGTTTCCTATTTCGGATTCAAGTGGGCGCATTATCGCTTTTTCCGGTCGTATTTTTGTAGATGACGGAAAATCCGCCAAGTATTTAAATAGTCCGGAGACTCCCATTTTTAACAAATCATCTGTGCTTTTCGGCATAGATAAAGCGAAAGAAGCAATTAGAAAAAATAATTTTTCCATTTTAGTTGAAGGCCAAATGGATTTGATCTTGGCTCATCAGGCGGGATTTAAAAATACCGTGGCTTCTTCCGGCACGGCCATGGCGGACTCGATTGTGTCAAAAGAAAATATTATAAACAATCTCGGGCTTATTACCAGATTGTCAAAAAATATTGTTTTGGCTTATGACGCCGATAAAGCAGGAATAAAAGCCTCCGAACGTTTTGCCAAAATAGCTTTGTCTTTGGGAATGGATGTAAAAGTCGCGGATATACCGGAAGGAATGGACCCGGCAGATTTAATTTCAAAGGTCGGGGCAGACGCTTGGCGTGAATCAATAAGAAATTCAAAACATTTTATTGAATTTATGCTTGCAAGAATACTAAAAGATATTTCTAGCGATAAAAGAAAAGCCGGCAGAGAAATAAAAGAGCGATTGCTTCCTTTTGTGAATGATTTGGAAAGCGCCATAGAAAAATCGCATTTTATCACGTTGATTAGCAATAAATCGGGTGTGCCGGAAAATGCTTTGATAGATGATCTCAAAAAAGTTGAGTCTGAATTAAAGTATGAAAAAGAGGACACGAAAATTGCCATAGAGAACGTCGAGAAAAAACTAAGAAAAGATCCCATTGAACGCAGACTTCTTGGCATCGCTTTTTGGCAAGAGGGTCTTAAAGATAAAAAAATAAATCCGGAGCCGATTTTTAAAAAGTTAGAGAAAGTAATAGAAAAATATAAAGACATAAAAGAGGATTTAATCTATGAAGTAGAAGAATTTTATTCAAATAATGAAAATTTAGAGAAGGACGTAAATGAAATGTTGCTAAACATTGAAGAAGAGTATTTAAATGAAGAGCTGATGAAGAAAATGATGGAATTGCAGAATTTAAATGGCAAAGAAGGAGAGATAGAGATTTTAAAGGAAATAAACGAATTAAGTAAGAAAAAAGAAGAAATTAAAAACGGTCGTTTAAGGAAATAAATTTTTGAATCCCATGAAAAAGAAAAAAATAAACAAAAAGAAAAAACTTTCTAAAAAAGCAAAAATAAAGAAAATTAGGGCAAAAAAAAGCAAAAAAATCAAGAAGAAAATTCTTAAAAGAAAAGTTGTCAAAAAAGAAAAGATTAAAAAATTATCTTCCGCTGAAAAAAGGGCCGGGGAATTGGCTCGTCTCTCCAATGAAATCATAGAGAAAGGAAGAAAACGCGGATTTATCACTTATGATGAGATTTTAAAGACCTTTCCCGACATAGAAAATAATATTTTGTTTTTAGATGAGCTTTATGAAAAGTTCTCTCAAGCCTCGATTGACGTGCTGGAAGGCGGGAATTTGCTCAATCTGGATATTAATTTGGATGACAAAGATCTGAACAAAGGAAGCATGTATGATTCCATCCAAATGTATTTGAAAGAAATAGGGCAGTATCCGCTTATTCGCGCCGGTGATGAAAAAGACCTGGCCAAGCGCATTGAACAGGGGGATCTGGAGGCGAAAAATTTGCTCGCCCGCGCCAATTTGCGTTTAGTGGTTTCTATTGCCAAAAAATATGTGGGCCGAAGCGCCAACTTAACTCTGCTTGATTTAATTCAAGAGGGAAATCTGGGGCTATTCAAAGCGGTGGAAAAATTTGATTGGACCAAAGGGTATAAATTTTCCACTTATGCCACTTGGTGGATTCGCCAATCCATCACTCGCGCTCTGGCTGACCAGTCAAGAACTATCCGTATTCCGGTGCACATGGTGGAAACAATTTCCAAATACAAACAAATTCACCGCCGGCTTAGTCAAGATTTGGGCAGAGAACCGCTTGCTGAGGAGATAGCTACAGAGATGGGAATTCCGGTTGAAAAAATTCATACGATTGAAAATATCAGCCAAGAGACTGTTTCGTTGGAACAACCGGTCGGAGATGACGACGATAAATCAACCTTGGAAAACTTTATCCCGGATGATAAAATCTTGCGTCCGGATCAGGAGTCTTCCCGTCGAATTCTTTCTGATCAAATACGGGAAGTTCTAAGTGAGTTAAATCCGAAAGAACGCAAAATTTTGGAAATGCGCTACGGACTTCTGGACGGCATTCAACATACTTTGGAAAGGGTGGGGGAAGAATTCGGCGTGACCCGGGAGCGTATCCGTCAAATAGAGGCCAAAGTTCACGAAAAACTCCGCCAGCATGAAAAAATTTCAAGATTGAAGAATTACTTTGATTAGTTGTTTTTTCCTTGCTCCCTTGCGTTAATTTTTGTATAATGTGATGAAGGGTCTTTATTATTAGCTAATTTGTTCCGCGAAAGCGGAAAAAATATATGTGTCATGCAAAATGTTGCGGGGGGTGTATTGTGCACAAAACCTGCAGAGTCTTGTTAATCGTCGGAGGTTTGAATTGGGGTTTGGTGGGGATAGGAATGTTTATGAATAGCAATTTGAATGTCGTTAATTTGTTTTTAGGTTCTATGCCAACCTTGGAAGGTCTTGTTTATGCGCTGGTGGGCATTGCAGCCGTTATGAAAATTTTTGGCTGTAAATGCAAGAAGTGCTTGGAGGCCTGCGCCGTTTGCGCCACTAGTGGTAAAGAAGAAAAAATGTAGTTTTTTGCGTTTTTTCTCTAAAATGTTATATTAAGATAGACTATGGCTTCAATTTTTGACGTTGTTTTATATGTCTTGATTTTTTTGTCTGTCTACGTGCAGGTGTTTTTTTTCGTCACTTTTCTGGAAAATAGAAAAAAAATAATTATTAGGAATGGAAAAACTAAACTGAAATTTTATCCGGCAGTAACAATTGCCGTTCCTTGCTGGAATGAAGAAAATACCGTTGAAAAAACCGTGCGTTCGCTTTTGAATTTGAATTATCCTAAAGACAAAATCAAAATACTCCTTCTTGATGATGGCTCCTCTGACAATACTTTTAAGGTAATAAAGAGATTTGAAAAATATCCTAATATAAAAATTTTTCATAAGGAAAACGGAGGGAAGTATACGGCGCTGAATTTGGCGCTCCAAAATACGGAGACAGATTTTTTCGGCGGGCTGGACGCGGACTCATTTGCCGATTCGGAATCGTTGGTTCGCATTATGAGTTATTTTGAAAAAGACCCTGAAGTTATGGCCGTGGCCCCTTCAGTAATTGTGTCTGGTCCAAAAAGTATCATTAGAAATGCCCAAAAAGCCGAATATAATATGGGTGTTTATTTAAAAAAAATGCTTGGATTTTTGGGAGCCATCAACGTGACTCCGGGACCGTTGACAATTTTTCGCAAAAAAGTTTTTGACGATTTGGGGTATTATCGCCATGGCTACAATACGGAAGATATGGAAATTGCCTACAGAATGCAGAAGAACAACTATAAAATAGAACACTGCAATGATGCTTTTGTGCACACCAATACTCCGGGAACGGTTAGGAAACTTTTTCGGCAGAGGTTGCGCTGGATTTACGGTTTTATCAACAATACGATTGATTACAAAAATGTTTTATTTAGAAAAAAATACGGCAATTTCGCCTTATTTACTCTGCCCATGGGCGTTATTTCCATTGCTTCCGTCAGCTATCTTTTTGGCCGGATAATTTATAATTTAGTTCATTTTTTGTATTTAAAAATCGTCCAGCTTAAAGTTATCGGTTTTAATTTTTCTGTTAGAAGTTTTAATTTTGACCCATTTTTTGTAAACACACAATTTTTTATATTTTTGATTATTTTTATTTATCTTTTGGTTATTTTTTCAATTATTTTGGGGCGAAAAATGACCGAAGGAAAATGGAATTTATCCTTGGATATGCTTTATTTTTTCCCCGTTTTTGGTCTGATTGCTCCATTTTGGCTTCTGAAGGCGGTTTATAATACTATTTTACAAAGGAAACCGGCTTGGAGATGATTTTTAATAATTTATGATTGATTGGAAAAAATATTTAATTGTATTACTGATTACCACAGGTCTTTTTTTTACTGCAATTTATTTAAGTAATTATTTTGGTAATAAAAAGATTGATCAGCTAAAAAGTATTCAAGATAAAATAGCAATAGATATTCTTTCTTCAGAAACTCAATTTTCTTTACTTTCGGAACTATCTTGTAAAAATTTTTCTGATGCGATACTCTCAAGCGAGTTAAATGAATTGGGCAAAAAATTAGAATGGGGACAGGACAATTTAGGCAGTAGTGAGGAATTAGTTTATCTCAAGAAATATTACTCATTGCTTGAAATAAAAGATTATTTACTTGCAAAAAAGATTTCAACTCGTTGTGGTACAAAATCAACTTTTATTCTTTATTTCTATACTAAAACCGAAAGCTGTACTGAATGTGTCGGACAGGGAATAGTGCTTTCCACTTTGCGTGAAAAATATCCAGGGCTTAGGGTGTATTCTTTTGATTACAGTATTGATCTCTCGGCGGTAAAATCTATGCTTCAAATATATAAAATAAAGGACACAGCGCTTCCAGCCTTAGTAATAGAAGATGATGTCTTAACTGGATTTCATAGCTTAGAAGATCTCGAAACCCGCATTAAAGAATCTTTTAAACTTCAGGAAACAACACCGATAGAAGGAAATAATAACAAAGCAAGTTCTTAATTTTCTAAAATAATATTTTGATTTTGGGATAATATATGCTAGTCTTAAGGGCAGTACGCCGGCATAGCTCAGTTGGCAGAGCACTTCTTTTGTAAAGAAGATGTCCGGGGTTCGATCCCTCGTGCCGGCTCAATGTTGTTTTTTATAGATTTTCTTCTTCTTTTACCCGCTCTTTTATTTTTCTGATTTTGTTTTTATATTCCGAAACCATTTTTAAAAAACTGCTCACTTCTTTTTTCTCTGGGTGCATATTCCTCTGTCTTTTGATATGTATTTCTTTTATCTTGTTTTTTGTTTCTTGGTATTTATTTTTTAGAAAATTAGCAAAACGAAAATAGGTCCTAATTGTCGCCACCAACCCGACATAACCATGTCTTTTTATGTTTTTAATGGCTGTCTGTTTCCATTCCTCCAAATGCGGAGCTTCAAAAAAAGCTTCCCTTCTGCTTAGCGTTTGTCCGCCTTGGAGCATTAAGAACTTTTTCCCGACCATAAAAACAATTCCGGAAAGCGACCCAAAAAATAAAATTATAAGAAAATACATCATTATTTTTATTTCACTTTATTGCTATATTGAGCAGATTTTTACTTCTTTGATTTTGGCTCCGACTTTTTCCAAAAGTTCGCCCACTGTTTCATCCGCGTTTTTTATAAATGCCTGATCCAGCAAAGTGCGCTCTTTGAAGTATGCCGCCATTTTGCCGTCCAGCATTTTTTTCTTAATTTCTTCGGGCTTGTCTATGCCGGCAATTTCTTTCTCAAAAACTTCCTTCATTGTTTTTTTGGCTTCCTCAGCTATTTCATCTTGTGAAATATATTCCGGCTTCATGGCGGCCACATGCATAGCCACGTCTTTCGCCAGATCCGCATCTCCGCCCTCCAAACTTACGACAACCCCTATTTTATTATTATGCGTGTAATTTCCCAAAATATCTCCATTTACTTCGTACAATTCGCCCAACTGGATGTTTTCTCCGGTTTTTTGGATTACTGGGTCTATCATCTCTTTTACGCCCGCTTTTATTTCTTCTATTCCGTTTTTTAGCGCTTGTTCCGCAAGAGTTTCCAAGAGCGTTGCGAAATCTTCATTTCTGGCGACAAAATCTGTTTCGCAGTGCAAAGATACCAACACGACCTTTTGGCCGTCCGTTTTGATGGATACTCTTCCGTCTTTAACTTCACGATTAACTTTTTTTTGCGCAATGTCGGAACTTGTTTTTTTTAAAATAGCGAGCGCTTTTTTTGTATCGCCTTCGGCTTCAATCAGGGCGTTTCGGCACTGCATTACCGAGATGCCTGTGGCATCACGAAGTTCTTTCACTTGTTCTGTGGTGATATTAATTGATGACATTTTTTATTGAGATTCTTGTTCCGCATCGAACTTATTCTGATGCGGGGTCTTTTCTGGCGCAGACATCTGACCTTCTTTATAAGCGTTTCCAATTGCGTCCACAAAAAATTTAATGGATGGTATTCCGGAGTCATTTCCAACGATGGGATAGTCAATGTCTTTGATGTTTGAATCGGAATTCAAGAGCGCGATTACCGGAACACCGGATTTTTTGGCTTCGGTCGCGGCAATATGTTCGCTGCGGGCGTCTATGATAAACAAGGCACTCGGAGCTTTTTTGAGGCCAGTCAGTCCAGAATAATATTTTGTAAGCTTTTCCATTTTTTTAGCCATTACCACTCGCTCTTTTTTTGTGTATTTGTCAAGCCCGCCTTCCGCGACATCCTTGCGGTAGTTTTCTAATTCAGCAATTCTCTTTTTTATTTCCGTAAAATTAGAGATTGTTCCGCCGATCCATCTTTCCGCAACATAGGGCATATTTAATGATTCCGCGGTATCTTTAATGGCAGTTTTTGCTTCTGGTTTCGTGCCGACAAAAAGAACAATTTTACCCGTGGCTCCCAAGTTTTTCATAAATTCTACAGCTTTATCCAGCATCATTTCTGTTCTTTCAAGATTGATTATGTCTCCCTTGTTTTTGGTGGCGTATATAAATGAAGAAACAGAAGGGTGTCTTCTGGTCTTGCTGTAGCCGTAATGCGCCCCGGCCTTGAACATTTTTTCTATAGCTGTATCATCGTTTAATGTTTTTACCATACGAAATATATTATCAGAAAGCTGTGTTTTTTGCAAATATTTCCTTGGATTTTTTTTCTTTGACCAAAAGACATTTTTCGGGTAAGATGCTCTTATGAGACAATCTAAACTTTTTACTAGGACTAGGAAAGAGAGCCCCGCTGACGAGGTTTCTAAAAACGCCGAACTTCTTATCCGTGGAGGTTTCGTGCATAAAGAAATGGCCGGAGTATATAGTTATTTACCATTAGGGCTTCGGGTGCTTAGAAAAATTGAAAATATAATAAGAGAAGAGATGGATAAAATTGGCGGGCAGGAAGTTTTGATGTCGTCCTTTCAGCCCAAAGATAATTGGGAGAAAACAGGCCGATGGAGCGCAATGGATGATTTATATAAAGTTAGTGATTCTTCCAGCAGAGAAATCGCGCTTGGTCCGACGCACGAAGAAATAGTTGTTCCTATTTTAAAAAATTATGCCTCCTCGCATAAGGATTTTCCTGTAGCTATTTACCAAATTCAAAATAAATTTCGCATGGAACTTCGCGCAAAGTCCGGGATGCTTCGGGGCAGGGAATTTATAATGAAAGACATGTATTCTTTTCATACCTCCAAAGAGGATTTTGAAAATTTTTATGAAAAGATGAAAGGCGTTTATAAAACTATTTTTAAGAGAGTCGGCATTGGGCACATAACTTATCTTTGTTTTGCTTCTGGCGGAACTTTCTCAGAATATTCGCACGAATTTCAAACCGTTACCTCTGCTGGTGAGGATACTATTTATGTTGATGAGGCGAGTGGTTCTGCTCTCAACAAAGAAGTTTTAAATGATGAGGTTTTGAACCAGCTCAATTTAACAAAAGAAAAATTGGCTGAACATAAGGCTATTGAAGTCGGAAATATCTTTGACTTAAAAACAAAGTATTCGGCGCCATTTGATTTGTCTTACACAGACGAAAAAGGAGAAAAGAGCACTGTTTTGATGGGTTGTTACGGTATTGGATTGGGGCGTCTTTTGGGCACAGTGGTAGAGGCGCTGGCTGACGATAAAGGAATAATTTGGCCGGAATCGATCGCGCCGTTTGCTATTCATTTGCTTGCTTTGGGGGATGACGAGGTAGTCTTGGGGGAGGCAAATAAAATATATGAAAACTTATTAAAAGCAGGTGTTGAAGTTTTATTTGACGATCGCGAAGAGGTGTCGGCCGGGGAAAAATTTTCTGATGCGGATTTGCTCGGCATGCCTTGGCGCGCGGTTGTTTCTGCCCGAAGTTTGAAGGATAACGGAATAGAATTAAAAAAACGCACCGAAGAAAAGGGGAAAATTGTTTCTTTAGACGAATTATTAAAATTACTAGCACCTAATCACTAGAACCCAGCACCCAATTCAAAATGTTTGATAAATTTTACAAATTAATTTCCAATGACATTGGCATAGACCTGGGGACTTCCAATACGCTGGTCTATTTGAAGGGTCACGGCATTGTCATAAACGAACCTTCAGTGGTGGCGGTGAATATTAAGACCAATCAAATTTTAGCCGTAGGGACTGCAGCAAAAGAGATGCTCGGACGCACGCCGGGGCATATCAAAGCCATTCGCCCGCTTGTGGACGGAGTTATTTCTGATTTTGAAGTGACGGAAGAAATGCTTTCATATTTAATAAACAAAGCGGACAAAATATCCAAGAAATTGGCGCGACCGAGAGTTTTGGTCGGCGTGCCTTCCGGGACGACCAATGTTGAAACACGGGCGGTGTATGATGCGGCCCGTAGCGCCGGCGCGCGAGAAGTTTTTCTAGTGGAAGAACCGATGGCCGCGGCTATCGGCATCCGTCTTCCGATTAAAGACCCGGTGGGTTCTATGATTATAGATATCGGCGGGGGAACGACGGATATCGCGGTTATTTCCTTGGGTGGAATTGTAAAATCAAAAAATTTAAAAATCGCCGGAGACAGATTG
>Ga0076018_113_pt1 | contig 18898 bp, 18 predicted proteins | sample RifGroB1_FD_68080 | JGI IMG/M metagenome (GOLD analysis project Ga0076018, IMG submission 68080) | Parcubacteria (Nomurabacteria) bacterium GW2011_GWB1_40_7
AATGGAAAAAAGATTAAAGAAAGTATATGATATTCAAAGACGATTCGGTAACAAGAGAGATTAACTTCTTGGTAACAGTTTATTATGAGCTATAGCGCCCATATTGTGCGACCCGCTGAAGGACGGGTAGGCATGCTAGAATATACATGTGGCATCTCTGAAACAGCTTAAAACTCAATTTTTGGAGTACGTGGAAATAGAAAAAGGCCGTTCGCTCAATACCGTCAGAAATTATGACCATTATCTTTCCCGCTTTTTGGATTTTACAAAAAATGACAATCCGGCAAATATCAACGACGCCATGGTGCGTGAATTCCGCCTTTGGCTCAACCGCCAGCCTCTCAAAAATCTGGGCAAGCCGCATGAAACCCTAAGCAGAAAAACCCAAAATTATTATTTGATTGCTATTCGCGCTTTTTTGAAATATCTGGCTCGGGAAGAAATCAAAACTCTGTCCGCGGAAAAAATAGAGCTGGCGAAAGTGCAGGAGCGATCCCTTGATTTAATAACCAATGAAGAATTAAAACGGCTGTTGGACGCGCCAAGCGGGAATGACTTAAAAGATTTGCGGGACCGGGCTATTTTGGAATTATTATTTTCTACCGGATTGCGCGTCTCTGAATTGTGTTCGCTCACGCGGGACATTAATTTGGATTCCGACGAGCTTTCTGTTCGTGGCAAAGGAGGCAAGGTGCGGGTAGTTTTTATTTCCGATGAGGCAAAAAAATTTTTGCGCCAATATTTATCCAAAAGAAAAGACATGGATGATGCGCTATTTATCAAAATTGGCAAAAATTTACCCAAAACAATGGGGGGGAAAGGCCAAAATCTCGGCGTCACTAAAAGAACAATTGAAAGAGTGGTAAAACAGCTCGCCATTAAAGCCGGCATTTCCAAAAAAGTCACGCCCCACGTAATGCGCCATATGTTCGCGACCGATTTGCTCGGCAACGGCGCCGATTTGCGTTCCGTCCAGGCGATTCTCGGCCATGCGAATATCGGCACTACCCAAATTTATACTCATGTTACCGATAAACATTTGCGCGATATACACAAAAAATTTCACAATAAAAACAAAGTGTAGGGTATAATAAAGTTATGAGCTATCTTGAACACAAAAAACATTTTAGTGCCGCTTATAAAACGGGAGCGGATATTTGGACTCATCCGTATTCAAATAGAGAAAGTTTAAAATTAACCGAAAAACTTTCTCCCGGCGCTTACATTTTGGACATCGGTTCCGGACGGGGGTTCCTCGCGAAGCATTTGGCGGAAATGGGCTTTAAGGTAATTGGCATTGATTTTGAAGGAGAGGTGGTAAAAAAAGCGAACGAGAACGTAAAGGATTGGGGGCTCGAGGGTAAAGTAAAATTCATGGAGGCGGACGCGCTGTCTGTTCCCTTTCCGGACGCAAGCTTTGACGCCATTTGCGATTTCGGACTTTTTGAAACTTTGTTCAAAGAAGATTGGGAAATATACGAAAACGAAATAAGCCGAGTTTTAAAACCGGAAGGATTTTATCTCAATGTTTCTCTCTCCCGAGAAACCAAACATTTTTTTGAATTTTTCCCCCAGAAAGGAGGAGGGGGCGAGGTGGAAAAATACGGAATTCACTATTATTTTTTTGAAAAGAAAGAAATGCAGGATATTTTTGCAAATAAATTCTCGGTAATTTCCCAGGAAGTTGAAGTTGCTCCCAAGAATAAAGAAATCGCTTTACTGATAACTCTTTTCCAGAAAAAATAATAAATAAAAATGAGAATTAAATGAGAATTATCAGTTGGAACACAAACGGCTTGCGGGCGACGGCTAAACAGGGATTTTTCGCTCCCCTATTTGAAAACAATCCCGATATTTTGTGTTTGCAAGAAACCAAAGCCAAGCCGGACCAACTGCCCGAAGAGGTACGAAATGTACCCGGATATTTTTCCTATTTTTCGCATCCGAAAATAAAAAAGGGCTATAGCGGAGTGGCAATTTATTGTAAAGAAAAGCCGAAGGAGGTTTTTTATGGTATGGGTATTAAAAAATTTGATGATGAAGGAAGATTAATCGGCGCAAAATATCAAGAATTAACCTTGATAAATGTTTACTTCCCGAACGGCGGAGCGGGGCCGGAAAGATTGAAATATAAATTAGAATTTTACGATGCATTTTTAAAATTTATTATAAAACTACGCAAAAATGGGGAGAACGTAATTTTTTGCGGGGATGTAAATACTGCCCACGAAGCCATAGATTTGGCTCGACCGAAAGAAAATGAAGAAAACACAGGATTTTTGCCGATAGAACGCGCGTGGATTACAAAAGTAATTAAAAACAATTTTATTGATACTTTCCGAAAATTTTATCCGGAAAAAATCGGCGCCTACACTTACTGGGACCAAAAATCTCGCGCTCGCGACCGCAATGTCGGCTGGCGTCTTGATTATTTTTTTGTAGATTCAAGCCTTTTTCCAAAAATAGAAGACACGGGGATGCTACCTGATTATTACGGCTCCGACCATTGCCCCATTTGGCTAGAGATTGATTAGTTTTGGTTTTGTTTTGACAAGACCATGTGTGATATAATATCATTATGAGCCATACAAGACTAGACCAGCTATCCGACAGCATTTTCGCGATAGTGATGACGATTCTCGTTTTTGAGATTAAAATGCCGATTATTTGGGGGCCGATAGACAATATGGGCCTTTGGTTTCAAATTAAAAACCTATTCCCGCTTTTGCTGACTTATGTTTTGAGTTTTTCCCTGCTCTTTACCTATTGGCGGGCGCATCACTTTTTCGTTTCTATTTACGCGAAAAATGTGGATTCAATTCTCACCAATATTAACGCTTTGTTTTTTATGTTGATAAGCTTGGTGCCTTTTTCCGCCAGCATCCTCGGCCAATACAATAAAAATGAGTTATCGGTGATAATCTTCAGCACACACACCATTTTAATCGGTCTCACTTTATATTGGATGCGCAGATATGTTTTGTATTCCCCGCATATTCAAAATCCGGAAATTAGCAAAAGGGAAATCCGGGGCAGTACGATTCGCACATTAACTCCTGTGGTTTGCGCTTTTGTCGCTATTCCTTTCAGTTTTTTAAGTATAAAACTTGCCCTTATTCTGCTTACCTTGGCGGTGATTTTCAATTTTTCTTCTTACAGCACTCGCCTTTTTGAGAATATTCTAAAGATACTCCACCGTTTCTTTTTTGGCGAAGACACAAAGGGCCACTTTGCGGATTAATAAAATTTTTGAATTCTTTTCCAGTAGCGATTAAGAATTGAGCTTCTAGCTTTTATTTGATTCTCTACATTTTTATCTGCTCTTAGATTTTTAAATCTTCTAAAATAATACGTCAAGATTTTTTCTTTAGATGGATTCGTTAATAAAAACTTAACGTGATTCCAATGAATTGATTCTAAAAAAATTAAAACTATTGGGTCTTTTTTAGTATGATAACTATCCAAAATTGTCTTAATATTTTTTGCCATACAACTTTCTCTTAAATACAAATACACCCAGAACAGCCAGTCCCTGCGAACTGCCGGATATCCGCTAGAAATCGGCTTTTTGAACAAATGAAAACCTTCTCTGCGTATTTTAGCTGGTGAATCCACGTTATAAATTTGAGTATTTATTCCTTGTTTCCACAATTTTTCTATATTTTTCCAAACTGCTATATCGGATGCAACGTAAGGAAATTTTTTTGCTGCTATCCTATTCTCTTTAATTATTTTATTTACTTCTTTGATTGGTTTATTTGAACATGAATAACGATTAAAAATTGGACCTGCGCCCCTATTCCCCTTAGGAAGCTCAAATATTATTATATCTGGTCTGTGTTTAATAACTGCGCGAGCACGCCTTAAATCTATCCTATTTCCTTCTATGCAACTGCATTGAATAAATTTAGGCCTGGGTTTCATTTGAAAAATATTTCTTTTTTAAAAAATCAGTAAAGTCTTGCATTTCTTTTTGACAATTTTTTAAAACCTTGGGAATACGTTGCCTTTCTTCTTCTGTAAGTTCAGTTTGTAATCTTTCTTTCCTGTCATTAGGGATAAAAAACTTGCCACCATTGTGTACATCAAAGACATTGTCCATTTTGTCTATAATAATACGAACCTCTTCTGGCACATCACGTCCTGTATAAAATTCTTTCAACAACACTTCTACTTTCGCAAATAGTTTTTTATTTTCTTCATACCACTTTTTGTATTCTAGTGTTTCCTCTTCGTTTTTGTAACGCCATTCTGGTTCATTCGGAGCCGAAATTGTAACCCAGGGTGCTGGAAATCCATGATCGGACCCATCTTCGAAATGCCCTTCGCAGGACTGGGATGTCGGAATTTCATTAATATTAAAAGCAATTACTGTTTCTTTAATTCCTTCATCAATTCCTTCTCCCAATGCATCTGCCATTTCTTCCACTTCCGCCCGCACTTTTTTCCATTGAATTTCTTGTTTGGAAGGTATTTTCGGACCAAATTGTGGATTTTCGATATTCATTAAAATTTATTTATTTTCTAACCCCATGTTTAATATGCAGTTTTTCTACTTCTTTTTCCTCTAATTCTTCTTTTTTTCTTTTCCCCGCTCGCCGAGAGTGCGAAGTTCATTGCCTTTTATTTATAAAGCTCGCTATGCGTTCCGATACGGATAAAAATAGCAGTGTCGTTGATGATTTCATATAAGGCTCGCATATCACCACTAATGTTTATGCTTTGGCAACCTTCATATGGGTGATGAATGCAATGATTGTTTAGCAATGGGTTAAATGGGTCTATCTCAAAAATTGTTAGCCTTTGGTAGAACTGCTCCTGTGTCTTTTTTGGAAGTTTTTTAAATTGCCTTGTAAACTTTCTATGAAAAAATATTTTCATAAACTTTTTAGGTAAGTAATTGCTTCTTTGGCGGTAGAAAAAGGACCTGATATATTTTCCCCAGTCTTAAAATCTTTCCTTGCGGATTCAATAGCAGCAACCGTCTTTTTGTTCGGTATTGGCGCGTTAAATATAACTTGTCGATCAATAATAAAACTTCTAAGATAATTATTCACCAAGGTGCCTAGCGGAAGGCCCATTTCCTTTGCCAATTTTTGCGCTTTTTGTTTCAGCTCTTTATCTGTTTTTATTAACATTGTTGTATTCATATACCCAAGTATATATTATGGTATAAAATTGTCAACTATTTCTCTCACAAGTATTTTTCTACCAAAAATCTTGCGAGCCCTCCTCGCCTCGTCAGACTCCGGCCTTGCGATCGGGTCCCTTACCCGATCTCACCCCATGCTTTTCGTGAAGCTTGGAAACTTCTTCTTCTTCAAGTTCCTCCTTCTTTTCTTTTCCGCGTTCGCCGAGAATACGAAGCTCGTCATCGCCTAGCATATTTAGTGATTTTGCTAGTTCTGACAAGTGCTCTACCGTATTTTTTTCTGGTGCATCCAATACTTCTTCCAACAAGGCATGCAAAATCCATCCCATTCGTGGTCCGGGGGTAATTTCAAGCTCTTTTTGCATATATTCCCCATTGATTTTCAACTGTCCGACAGAAATCGGATCTCTTAGGGCTTCTTCCACCATGGCAAAATATTTTCGTAGACGATAGGGTGCTTCCTTTTTACTCATCCCGACTCTATCAGACTCACGGACATTCATAAGGGACCAAATATTTTCTTTTCCAACTTTATTAATAATTCTACGTACCGCAGAGAGGGTGATGAGTTCGGTGTCAGAAAAAAACATGTGCGAGTAAATTAATTTTTCCACTAAGTCAATTTCTTTTTTAGGAAATTTTAATCTCTCCATTATTTTTTTTGCCATTCGCGCACCAACAACTTCGTGCCCGTAGAAAGTATATTTCTTTTTAGAGGAGCCGGAAGATAATTTAGCATGGTCTGGCTGGGATAGGGACCCAGAGAATCGAGGACCTGATAAATTATTTTCCGGCTCCGAAAAACGCCTGGACCTTGGTTTCCCAATATCGTGAAAAAGGGCAGAAAGCCTTATTTCTAAAGGCCAATTTTTGTTCGCCGCATGCTGGACGGCATAAAGCAAATGGTTCCAAACATCATAAATATGTCCTCCGGACTGCTCGCAGTCAATTCCCTCTTCGAGCTCCGGAATAATATTTTTTAATAAATTATGTTTTTGCAACAGAACAATTCCAACGCCTGGATTTTCCGACATAATTATTTTCACAAATTCATCGCGAATTCTTTCGGCAGAAATTTTTTTAATTAATTCTGCATTTTTTATAATACTTTCAGAAGTTTCATATGACACAGAAAAATTAAGTTGGCAAGCGAAACGGACAGCCCTCAACATTCGAAGCGCGTCTTCGGTGAATCGGTCATCCGGATTTCCGCCCGCTTTTAACATCCTGTCCTTGATGTCCTTTAGACCATCAAATAAATCAACTAGGTGTCCTTTAGAACTTAATGCCATAGCATTAACCGTGAAATCCCGCCTTTTTAGATCGTCTTCTAGTTTATCACTAAATTTTACCTCGTCCGGGTGCCTAAAATCGCTATATTTTGCCTCGAGTCTATAAGGTGTCACCTCTACTTGTCGTAATGTTTCACGAGAAACGTCTTCCTGAATAACAAGTACGGTTCCGAAGTTATTTTCGTAAACTGTCTTTTCAAAAAGACCGATAATTTGCTCCGGCTTGGCATTGGTCGTGATATCCCAGTCTTTTGGCTCCTTGCCCATAAGGAGATCACGAACGCATCCACCCACAAGATATGCCTCAAAACCTGCACTCTCTAGTGTACTTGTTACATGTGAAACTTCTTTGGGAATTTTTGCCATTAGGTCACAATAACTTTGCATCATTACATTGTAACATATATGTTTCTTGTATAATACTAAACCTAGTAGTATACTGTTAAAAGCATGAAAACTAGGTTAGAGGATAAACATAAAGCTATAGCCTTACGAAAAAAAGGCCTTACTTATAAGGATATTATGCGAGAAATTCCAGTTTCAAAAAGTCTTTTATCGGGTTGGTTTAAATTTTTAGATCTTTCAACAGAGGAGGAAGAACAATTAAGAATGAGAGCTAAGATTAATAAGGATAACGGTAATTCCAGAGCGGCACTTTCTAATCGTAAAAAAAGAATCGAACGTGAAAAAGTGGCACAACAAGAAGCTCAAAAAATATTTAAAAAATATGAAAATGACCCAAATTTTATACTTGGGATTGGGTTATATTGGGCTGAGGGTTCCAAGAGAACATCCGCATTTCAATTTATGAATTCAGATCCACAAATGATTTTATTTATGATTTATTGGGCAAAAATTTATTTAAAAATAAATAAAAACAATATTTACTTGCGAATACATACCCATGAAGATTTTAAGCTTGAGAAATATGAAGAATTTTGGAGCACAATAACAAAAATACCCTTGGAACAATTTCGTAAAACCTCTTATAAACCAAACACGCACGGGATTTTTAAAAAAAATCCTAAATACAAAGGATGTGTTAGAATTGAAGTAAGTGGTGGGATTAAAACATTAAGAATTTTGCTGTATTTAAATGAATGTTTGGAAAATAAATTAAAAATGCTATATTAGAGCAATGCGCCCGTAGCTCAATGGATAGAGTACTTGGCTTCGAACCAAGCGGTTGGGGGTTCGACTCCCTCCGGGCGCACCAGAAAATTTTGTTTTTTAAAAAATTTTAGTATAATGAATTTTAATATACTGATATTGCGGTTATGGTTTAGTGGTAGAACACGTCCTTGCCAAGGATGAGACGGGAGTTCGATTCTCCCTAGCCGCACATAAATAATTAAAGTGTCCTTTACCAAAAGCTTGCAGTATAAGGATTTTGCTAAAACTGTGGATAACTATGTGAGTAATGTTTATAAAGGACACCTTAAAAACTGTCTTTTATAAGACATTTTTATTAAAAATATGTTGAGAAATAAGGATATTTTTATAAAAGACATTAAAATTTAATAATTTGTTTCACGTGAAACAGGTTACATGTGAAACTAGCGTACAATGCCCAAAAAGTTCACTTCCGAAACACAAAAAATAGGAGAATTGGGTGAAAATATTGCCACGAGGTTTCTCGTGAAACATGGTTTTTCAATATTGGATCGCAATTATACTAAAAAGTGGGGAGAAATAGACATAATAGCGGAAAAAGCCAATAAATTATATTTTATTGAAGTAAAAAGTGTTTCTCGTGAAACATTAAATACTTTTATTCCCAAGTCCTATAATGATTCAGATGAAAGATATCAGCATAGGCCAGAAGACAATATGCATCCTTGGAAATTAAAAAGATTATCACGGACAATTCAAACTTATCTTTTGTCCCAAAAAATACCCCTCGGTCATAGCCCTACGGGCGAGGCGGACGAAAAAGAATGGCAGGTTGATTTATTGGTTGTTTATATATGTCAAAAAGAAAAAAGAGCGAAAGTGAAAGTAGTAAGCGATATTATTTTGTGATATAATCGAAAAGCTTAAAAGCAAGAGCGGGCCTGCCCGCCGAAGCTTTGGCGAAGGCGGGCCGTAGTATACCGGTAGTACAAGTGCTTTGGGAGCATTTAGACTGGGTTCAATTCCCAGCGGCCCGAATGGAGACGACATTGCGGGATTAGTTTAATGGTAAAACGTCAGTTTTCCAAACTGAGGTTGGGAGTTCGATTCTCCCATCCCGCACACTTGTCCCGTTAGAAAATTATGGGAAAGTAATTAAATCGCAAAAGCATTATTATTTAATTTTCTAATGGGATGACAACAACATACATATATGCATTTGCCAGTGTTATCACAGTAAGTCTTGTTTCCTTAGTTGGAATATTTTCGCTCTCCCTTAAAGAAGAAATTATAAAAAAATATGTCGGTCTTTTCATAAGCTTGGCGGTCGGCGCGCTTTTGGGTGACGCTTTTATCCATTTAATACCTGAAACTTTAGAAAAATTTTCAAATAAAACACTGGCCAGCATTTTAATTATCGCTGGAATTATTATCTTTCTTGCCATAGAAAAATTCCTCCACTGGCACCATCACGGTGAAGACAAAGAAGCGTTCCACATTCATCCGGTGGGAAAATTGATACTTTTTACGGACGGCTTCCATAATTTAATTGACGGGATAATCATTGGCGTGAGTTTTTTAATAAGCCTGCCCATAGGAATTGCCACTACCTTAGCGGTAATTTTGCACGAAATTCCACAAGAAATAGGTGATTTTGCTGTGCTTATTCATTCTGGCTACACAACAAAAAGAGCCTTATTTTTAAACTTCCTTTCAGCTTTAATGGCCATCCTCGGGGTTATTCTTGCTTTGATTTTTGGTAACATGGCGGAAGCCTTTAGTTTGTGGATTTTACCGATAGCGGCCGGCGGATTTATTTATATTGCGCTCGCCGATTTAATTCCGGAACTACAAAAAACAAAAGAATTGAAACACTCTATCTTTCAAATTTTGACTCTGCTTCTCGGCGTTTTATTAATGGTAGCTTTGTTGCTTTTGCTCAAGAACTAAACAGCCCCGACCTAGGTCGGGGCTGTTTTTTATTTAAAATTATTTATTCTTCTAGGTTTTCCAAATACTTTTCTGCATTTTTTATATACACACCCTTGGAAGAAATATGTTCTGTGTTTAAGTTGTAGACCACTTGCGTTCCTTTTACTTTATATTTCTTGGCAAAGTATTCTAAGGTTTTTGAAGCGCTAGAATCAGAAACTTTTGCTTCAATAATTTCAATCAAATTATTTTGATCATCAGCTAAAGTAAAATCAACTTCTTTTTTTTCTTTTGTTTTTAAAAAACCTAAAGAATATGGCTTCCCGGACAAATCGCCCTTCAGGATAGTATGTTTATATAATGCTAGGGCCACAAAATTTTCAAACCTTGCGCCAAGGTCATTGATTAAGCCATAATCAAAAAAATATATTTTGGGTTCTTTTAAAATTGATCGTGAAATTTTATGCGTATAGGGCTTTATTATGAAAATAATATACAGAGCTTCTAAAATTCCAATATATTTCTTAACAGTGGCCGAAGAAACTCCGATATCTCGCGCAAGAGAACTATATGATAATGGAGAGCCTATCTTACCTTTTAATAATTGATAAACTTGGCGAATTGCATTCACTTTATCAATATCTTGAAATTCTAGAACGTCTTGCCCTAAAAGACTCTCTGTATACAAAGAACGCCAACGGTCAGCTTCTTTTTGGTTAGGGGAGAGAAGGGGTTCTGGAAAACCGCCTCGCTCCAATAAAAATTTAATTGAATTATCGAACTTAACCTCTTTTATTTCTGCCAAGGTGAATGGCAAAAGATGATACATGTAAAATCTCCCAGCCAATGAATCACCGACTTTCTTAAAAGCATCCATTCGAGCACTTCCGGTAACTAAAATATGAGTTGATTCTATTTTTGTATCATAAACTCCTTTTAAATAGTTCTTCCATTTTGACATTTTGTGAATTTCATCAAAAATAATTAAATCAACATCTGGCAACCATGATTGCTTTTTAATTATTTCTCTATGGTCGCTATTATCATAATTCAAATAAATTGGATTTTTATATTCCTTTAAGATTTGTTTAGAAAGCCAAGTTTTGCCTACTTGGCGTGGCCCCACAATAAAGACCATCTTTTTTTTTAAATCTAAAAGTATATTTTTATATATGTTTCGAGGTATTTCCATATATGACTATATTATACGCTAATTCAAAATAGTCAAGACTATTTTGAATTTTTGAACATAATAGTTTTATTTTGCCCAAGACCAATCGGCGCCCGGGTTTTTGGCATTGAATACTTCAAAGTGGAGATGCGGGCCGGTAGAGCGTCCGGTGTTACCGACGTACCCGATAGCTTCTCCCCTGGAAACACTGGCGCCAATCATGGTACCAACCTTAGACATATGCGCGTAAAGAGTTTTAGCGCCATTTGGGTGCTGTACGATCACCATATTTCCATATCCGCCACCACATCTTGCCGGGCCAACCACACAACCTGTTTTAACCGCAACCACCGTGCCGGGCGCGGACGCATAAATGTTCGTGCCCGTCGGGGCCCCTATATCTATCCCTCTTCTTCCCGGACCGTGCAGGCCCTGAGTTTTACGCCCGGCAGGCAATGGATTTATGAAATATCCGATAATGTTTTTAAGCAAGCTGGTAGCATAATAATTTTTATCCTTGGCTTCCGTGGCCTTCAGGTTTGGCGCCGGTTTGTCGCCCCCCTCATCATACATTTCTCCGTCTGGTATTATGAGCTTGTCGCCTATAGCCAGCTTGGCATCTTCCGCGAGGTCGTTGTAAAGAGCGATGTCATTTGCCTCCGCTTTATAAAGTTTGGCTATGCTCTGCAAAGTTTGCCCCTTGGCAACCGTATGCTGAACCCCGGAAACAGGCAAAATCAAAAGGACATCTCCCTCAATGAGCTTTTCTCCTTTTTTCATATCGTTGGCCCAGAGGATGGTGTTTACGGAAACACCAAACATCTCGGCAATTTGGGAGATAGAATCATTTTTTCTTATTACATAAACGCTTGTCTCAAGATAAGAAGAATCTGCAGTGTCTTTCCCGTTGGAGGCACCCAACAAACCAACGGCAGGAAGGATGGCATTATCGGAAACAATATTCACGTTATTTTCGTCTTGTAAAATTGAAAAAGAAGAGACATTGGCCTCCAAAAGCGCGATGTTTTGAGAATTGTCGCCGGGTTGAGGAGGTTTTACCGTATTTGAACCGGTATCTGCGTAGGCCGGATCGCCCATCCCAAAAAGGGAAGAAAAAAAGCTGGCCTCTGCCCGCCCAGGCGCAAAAAACGCCCCAAACAGCAGAAAAAAGGCCAAAACAGATCTTAATATTTTAAATTGAGGTTTTATAAAACAAATTAAATACCGCGAGATTTCCTTTTCTACCTTGTAAAGTAAGGATAGAATTACAGGACGACCAATAGTGCTGCAAACAAAGGTTCTCACGATGGTTACTGTCATTTCTAGAATTCAGTCAACTAACACCATACTCCTATTCAGTACTATGTTTCTAGGATAGCCCAAAAATAACCGAAAGTCAACTTAACAAGAATCAACTGTGGATAAGTCCGACGTTTACTTTTCCTTGCATTTCCCTTGCTGGAAGCGGTAATTTTTGCTATAATATAGGTATGAAATTTAGACAAGCTCTTTTTTGGGATACTAATCCAAAAAAAATAGATGTTAAAAAACACGCCCGCTACATTATTGAGCGAATTTTGGAGTTTGGTCAACCAAAAGAAGTGGGTTGGGTGTTTAAATATTATCCAAAATCAGTAATAAAAAAAACTTTGCATCTTCCGAGGGTGCAGTTGAATCCTAGATCAAAAGCGCTATGGTCATTGCTAACAAAATAGAACAGAATGCCGACTCGCTCCATTTTGACGCTTTGCCAAAAGCCACATTGCGCGCGCTAAAAAAATGCGCTGAAATAAATTTGTTTTCGCGTGGTGGATGGTATTTGGCGGGTGGCACCGCGCTTGCGTTGCAGACAGGGCACAGGAAATCTGTTGACTTGGATTTTTTTACAGAAAAGAAAAAATTTGCCGAGAAAAAAATTGAAATAGTGCTAAGTAGTCAAGGTAAATGGATAACTACTTCTTTGAGGAAGGGAACATTATATGGAGAATTTGTTGGAGCAAAAATGAGTTTTATCGCGTATCCGTTTTTTGCGCCAGCTAGGCCAAAACGCAAGTATGGCACAATCGCAATAATGACACCATTGGATATTGCGATAATAAAAATTATTGCGATATCTCAACGCGGTCGCAAGAGAGATTTTTTTGATTTGTACTGGATTTGCCAAAACATACAACCACTATCCGAAATTATTCCACGAGTTCATAAACAGTACATCATACATCAAAATTTAACACATATTTTAAAAAGTCTCGTTTATTTTGGAGACGCCGAAAGTGATCCGGAGCCGGAGATATATTTCAAGGCAAACTGGAATATGGTGAAAAAATTTTTTAGAAAAGAAATACCAATAATTACACATAAAATCCTTAAATTTTAAAAATGATTAACGCTCAACAAAAAAAATTATTACCGAAAAGTGACATCCCTATAATGATTACTGAACAGATGAAACTCAAGCTAGGGGGTTTCGGTTTTTCCGAGGAAGAAATATCAAAATTAACCCCCGCAGAAGCCTGGAAAACAATCCGTGAAAAAGAGGAGTTGCAAGTTGCTCTGAGAGAAACACAAGAAACAGCTGAACGGTTTAAACAGATTGACGAAAAAGGAAACGCTCCGGACCTTACGCGAACAGAAGAAGAGGATTTTGATCAATCAGAATCTAGTAGTTTAGACTCGTTGCTTCCGGCTGATACCGAAGAAGTATTATCTGCTCCAAGTGAAGAAAAACCGGAAGTTGAGACTCCTGTCGCGCGAGAAGAAACACCTATTGTCGCTTATGATTTATCAAAATTGAGAGAGCAAACTAGAAAGGAAATCATCCGTACACGTAATGTGCTTGGAATATCTCTAAAAAGAAATCCTGAAGATGCTTCGGCTGTAAGAGAAATGGATCAGCTTGCTAAAAATCCGATAGCTTTTTTTGAAAAAAGATTGGAAACATTGAAAAGACAAAGTAACGTACAAAGAACACAAGGTTTAGAAAATGTCATAAAGAGAGACGAAGAAATTATTGCCGACTTGCGAAATAATATAGTGGCTGATTTAGAAAATATTTTAGGCGTCCCCGAAGGGGAAGAGGAAGATTTTACCGGTGAACCCGACCTAGGTTCTCTACTTCCTCTGGAAACAGCATCTGTTCCAGAAACTCCGGAGGAAAAAGAAGTTGAAGAAATCACAAAGGAGCTTGCGCCAGAAATTAAAGAAAAAATTGATGCAAGAAAAACTCCTATTGATGTCGCCGTGAGCCGTGCTGAACAAATTGCCACAATCCTTGCGGAAGAGGAAGTAAAAAACTTCATTGCTGAATTTAATTTGGAATCTCTGCTTCCTCCCGAGTTTAATGAGCTGGAAGAAGCACAAAAACTAAAGGTAATTCGGGATTTGGAACGCAGAATTGTGGATATTGTAAAAACTGATGCGCAAATACAATATTCTGATTCTGGGGATTTAAAAGAAAAAAAGAACATAAAAGCTATCCGGAGTTCCATAAAAAAAGAAAGCGCCATAAAAGATATCGAACACGAAATTTTTGAAAAGATTAAAGACACAGAAGAAGGAAAAAAACTCATTATTGAGAACCTGGGAGTACTTGTCGAAAAAACAAAAAAGCAAAATGTCGTATGCGAAGTCGAGAATGGTAGGCTTTCTCCTTTTGTAATTTATATTGACTTGGGCAGTGTGGACTGGAAAGATTGCACCATAGATGAAGTGGTAGCCGTTGATAGGTTCAATAAGGCGACCAATGCGTTCGCGGGAATGCCTTACGAATGGGGACAAGAACAGAAGAAAGGTAGTAAATTAAATCCAGAAATTTTTAAGGGTCATAGGGGAGAATATGACCGAGCAAGAAGAGAATACGACGAAGCAAAAGAAAAAGTTTTAGAAATAAAAAAAGAAAGAGAAAAACCGGAGGAAAAAGGAAAAGCGCTGACGGAAGTTTTAGAAGCAGACAATCTTCTCAAATTGGAACAGCTTTTAAATACGCATCCCGAATTTGAAAAAGCACTGGATGATTTTGAAAAAAGCGCTGGGGGTAAAGAAGTCGCCAAAACTTTCGGTAATTTTTTCCAAACGATAACCGGTGGAAAAAATTGGACAAATAAATTTTTATTTGCGGGAGGTTTTGGCGCGAGAATGGGAGTAAAAGCTGTGAGTGCAGCTTCGTCAATGACTCTCGTGGGAGCTTTGGGCACATCAGCTGTCGGCGGAATAATCGGCTGGTATCGTGGCAAGATCCGCGGAAAAGAAATCTTAACAGAAAGACAAAAACAAGCAAGACGCGGACAAGGGGATGAAAGCAAGGAAGCGACAAATACTGTGGATGCCGAGAATTTAAATGAGCGCATGGAAACTATGATCCAAGCTTTTGAAGAAGCTTCTACCCCGGAAGAAAAAGCGAAAAGACTTGATCAAATCAAAAGAAGAATTGAATATACGCAAAATAAAATTGAGGGCGGGCTTGTAAATTTCGGAAACGCTAAAACATCATTAAGCAATCAATATAATTTGATAAATAATTTAAATAATGCATTAGTGATTTCGGCCATTTCGGAGGAAACAACCCGCAAAGACATAGACGCAAGATTGGATAGATTCCTTGCCTACAAGACCGGTAAAATAGAAACAACGCAAGCTAAGTTTATAAGAACTCAAGCCTTAAAAGGCGCAGCGTATGGAGCTGTTTTTGCTACTCTTGGTTACGGCGTACGCTGGCTCGGAGAACATTATGGAGTATGGGAATCAATAGGAAAACATATGCCTTGGCATCATGACGAAGTATCGGAAGTTGTCACCGCAGCAAAAACGGACATTGCCCCCGCAGAACAACATCCAGAGCCTACTCCTGTGCCTCCACCGACAGAAACTGTCGCGCCTGTTCCCGGCGAAAATCCGCCGAGCGCGGAACCCGCTCCCGCTCCCGCGCCAGCGCCAGCGGAAACCGTCACGCCTCCGCCTGTTTCTGCGCCGGCAACAGTTCCGGAACCGCTTGCGACCGACGCAATAGTGCATAAAGGGGAAGGCATAGAGCATGCTTTCAGAAGGCAGATAGAGCATAACGCCGATTTGGCAAGAACGCTGGGTTTTAAGGGAGAAGCGGAGGATACGGAAGCTTTGCGTAAATTCTCCGGCGGAGCGGCGCATAAATTGGCTTTGGGTCACGGATATGTAGATAGCGCCGGACACGAAATAAGAATAGCGGAAGCGGACAAAATCGGTTATGAAATTAAACTGGAAGACGGAAAACTTGTTGTTAATGAAAAAATGGCGGATGGAACAATAATGGAAACACGCCACCCGGGGGAAGCCTTTGAACAAGAAACGGAACAGTATGAATACAAAAAAGAGCCTGTTTCGGTTGAAAAACTAAAGGCAGACATAGCGGAAAAAATAAGCGCAACAGAAACCGCGCCTCCCGCGGAAGAGTCTGCATTTAAACAAAAACTAATAATAAACGAAAAAATCACTCCACAACACTTGACTCCTACGACCGAGGAATTGAAAAACTTGGAAAATCAAAGAATCGTAGATGAAATGCACGCGCAGGCCCTAAGAGAACAGACCTTGGAAAAAATGAACGAATCTCCGGAATGGACAAAAAATCCTTTTCATTTGAGCGAAGAAAAATTAACGCAAACCTACGAGGCCGGCCAAAAAAACATAAAATTACTTTTCGGCGAGCAGTCGCTGGATGTATGGAAAAATTTAGAAGACATCAAGGTCAGCAAAATTATTGAGCAAGCAAATGACGGCTCGGCCTCCGGCCGCTTGGCGGGCTATTTGCGGATGCTTAGAAATTCTACGGAACTCAAGCCGAAATCGGGTTTTCTTGGGTTAAATCCCGAATCCGCCGGACACTATGTCGCGCGCGCTTTGCAAAAACTGACAGTGGAAGGAAAATTGGAAACATTTCAAGAAAGTTTGAGAAAATAAATTCGTGTTATATTTGATGCATGCAACATCTCGCCGGCCTGAATAAAGAGCAAAGAGAAGCGGCGCTTCACAAAAAGGGACCGCTTCTTATTGTGGCGGGCGCGGGCGCGGGAAAAACCAAGACCATCACGCACAGAATTGTAAACTTAATAAAAGAAGGAATATCTCCTGATAAAATCTTGGCTGTAACTTTCACCAACAAAGCAGCAAAAGAGATGCGGGAGAGGATTATGTTTGCCTTGGGTGCAGAAAATCTTTCTATGGGGGGTCTCTCGCAGGCCGGCGGGCCGAGAGTGAGCGCTCCGCGAACACGTGGAGACAGCGACCCCACAGAGAAAGGATTTTCTGTGCCCTTTGTTTCCACCTTTCACTCTTTGGGGGTTTATATAATAAAAGAAAACGCTAGATTGCTGGGATTAACAAAATATTTCACTATTTTAGATGAGGGGGATGCGATTTTGCTTATAAAAAACATCTTGAAAGAATTGGGCATAGATCCGAAACAGTATGACCCGAAAAAAATAAAAAATATAATTTCCCGAGAGAAGGGGAAGTTTACACATTTGGAAGATTACCCCGAAGGAAAGCAAGCTTCCTACGGGGCGGGTGCACTAGAAGGGATAGTATTTCAAGTATGGGGTTTATATGAAAAACAAAAAACAAAAGAAAATTCTTTAGATTTTGATGATTTGCTTTTAAAAGCAACGAAATTGTTGAAGGAAAACGAGAAAATCAGAAAAATTTATCAAGAAAAATGGGACTATATACATGTGGACGAGTACCAAGACACAAATGAAGTCCAATATTTGATGTGTAAATTGCTCTCAGAAGAACATAAAAACATAGCTGTTGTGGGAGACAGCGATCAGCTAATCTACAGCTTTCGTGGCGCAAATCTGAAAAACATTTTAAATTTTGAAAAGGATTATCCGAAGGCAAAAATAATTTTGCTGGAACAAAATTATCGCTCTACAAAAAATATATTAGAAGCGGCGAATGAAATAATCAAAAAAAATAAATATCGGCCGGATAAAAATCTATTTACCGACAACGCGGAGGGTGAAAAAATTGGACTTTATGAGGCTTTGGATGAAAACGACGAAGCCGACTTCGTCGCCACGAAAATCTTAGAGATTTTAGACAGCTCCGCTGATTCTTCCTTTGCGGGGTCTCTGTCTCCGCGTGCTCGCGGAGCGCTCACTCTCGGCCCGTCGGCCTGCGAGAGTCCCCGTAAAGAAAAATCTGCTGCGCTTTTGTCCAACATCGCTATACTTTATCGAGCGAATTTCCAGTCTCGCGCGCTGGAAGAAGCGATGCTTCGCTATAATATTTCATATCAAGTTCTGGGCGTTAAATTTTTTGAAAGAAAAGAAATTAAAGACACCCTAGCATATCTCCGCGCCGCCTTAAATCCCGATAGCTTATCCGACATAAAAAGAATAATTAATTTCCCAGCGCGCGGTATCGGAAAGGTCACTTTAGCAAAAATTTTTGCTGGCGAGAAATCCTCGCCCATAGGGCTACGGCCGAGGGAAGATTTGCCGATAAAAATGAAAATTAAAGTTGATAATTTTTATCAAATACTGGAAGAAATAAAAGAAAAAATAAAAACGGAGAAAGCGAGTGCAGTAATAAAATTTGTGGTTAAAAAATCTGGAATTGAACAAGAGCTTGCGAGCGGGGGAGAAGAAGACATAGAAAGACTTGAAAACATAAAAGAGCTCGCAACCCTTGCGCTAAAATATGATAACCTGCCTGCGCAGGCAGGCCTAGAAAATGGTGCTGGTGTAGAAAAGCTTTTAGAGGACGCATCGCTTGCTTCAGATCAAGATTCGTTAATTGACCCCGTTAGAAGTCGCGCTCACGACAAAGTCGCGAGTCCTGTGGACCGCGGCGCGGCTACTTCTAACGGGGTAAAATTAATGACCGTGCACGCCTCAAAGGGTCTTGAATTTAAGTACGTTTTTGTCACCGGCCTAGAAGACGGACTTTTCCCCGCCTCCGCCAAGGCTTCGGCGGGCAGGCCCCACGAAAAAGAAGATACTGAGGAGGAAAGACGACTTTTCTATGTCGCCCTCACCCGTGCAAAAGAAAAACTCTTCTTGTCCTTTGCAAACTTTCGCACCATTTTTGGTTCTAGAAACATAAATGCGCCATCAGAATTTATTTCTGACATTCCGGTGGATTTGTTGGAAAAAGAGGGGGAAACCGCTATAGCTCATAATAAACTGTTACCAAGAAGTTAATCTCTCTTGTTACCGAATCGTCTTTGAATATCATATACTTTCTTTAATCTTTTTTCCATTT
>Ga0076018_106_pt1 | contig 17994 bp, 21 predicted proteins | sample RifGroB1_FD_68080 | JGI IMG/M metagenome (GOLD analysis project Ga0076018, IMG submission 68080) | Parcubacteria (Nomurabacteria) bacterium GW2011_GWB1_40_7
AAGTTAAATAAATCCAGGAAACTTTCGGCAATTGGATAAATTTGTAATTAAATTCTGTATGTTTTACTAAAATTGTGCGGTCAATATCATACCAAAGAACATAATGATAATTTGTGGGTTTATTTTTTTCCTTTTTAACATATTGGGTTATGACTTTATCTTTTTCTAAAGAAGCTAGGCATTCTTCACCGTGTTTATCCTCTCCGACATGAGTAACAATGGCAGAATTTAATCCCAAACGCGCAGCACAAACGACAGCATTGCCTCCATTGCCAACAGCCGGAATCGCTGTCACTGATTCGTAGGGAACTTTATCTCCAAAACGCAAACAAAGCTCGCAAGCATTAGTATCTATTTTGCAATGTATATGCGCGTCTTTTATTTTTATAAACGCATCTAATGCAATATCTCCAATTGCTAAAAAATCAATTTCTTTCATGGTATGATTATAGCAATAAATAAGGAAAAAAAACAATATGTCTCAAAAAATAATTTTATTTCTATCATTTTTTCTTTTTTTATTTTCATATCATTTTGCATTCGCGAATGTTGAAATCAATGAAATAATGTATGATCTCAAAACCGGCAGTGATGATGGCAGAGAGTGGGTTGAAGTTTTTAATAATTCTGACGCTCCGGCGGATTTATCCATTTTAAAATTTTTTGAAGCAGAGACGAATCATAAACTTAAATGGATACAAGGTGATGCAAATATTCCCGCGAAGGGATATGCGTTAATTGTTTCTGATCCTATTAAATTCAAAATTGACTGGCCGAGCTTTTCGGGGACTATTTTTGACTCAAGTTTTTCCTTAAGCAATGACGGCGAAATTTTGGCCATTAAAGACGAAAATTTTAATATTATTGACCAATCTATTTACAATTCCGCTATGGGCGCCAGAGGCGACGGCAAATCTTTGCAAAAAATATCGGGTGTTTGGATTGGCGCTATGCCAACGCCGGGCACGGAAAATAAAATCGCATATGCATCGCCCTTTTTGCCATCTTCGCCTGTAAAAAAGAGCGAACCGGTTCCAGTGAAAGCTTCTTCAGAAAATACGGGGCAGGATACATTGGAAAATGAAAAGAAGTTGCTTTCCAGCGACTCGCATTCTAACCTGAATGTGGTTCCTGAACCCAATATTGCGTATGTCGCAAAAAGCGCTTCTTTCCCTTTTCCTATAATCATTTTGATTCTTTTGCTTGGCGCGGGCGGGGGCGCGGTTTATTTTATCCGCCGAAAAAAAATTATTCCTCAAACCGGAGATGATTTTGAAATTCTGGACGGGTAGAAGAGAGCTAAAAAACACTAAATAAAGTTATCCACAATCAGCTTGACAAATAGGGGGTAGGGGTATAGACTATGCATATGTTAAATCAAAAACTTAAAAAAAGAGCCATTCATCGGGCAAAAATAATTCGCGGACAATTGGACGGTTTAATCAAAGCCATAGAAAAGGAGGTGTATTGCACCAGATTATTGGAACAATCGCTCTCAATTCAAAGGTCGATTAAAAGCCTTGACGCTTTTCTCTTGGAGAATCATTTGCGAACCCATGTAAAACATCAGATGCGACACAAGGGCGGAGAAGAAAAGGCGGTAAAAGAATTGGTCAGGGTGTATACTTTATCAAATAAATAATTAAAATTTATGTTCAATTTATTTAAGGAAAAATGTCCGGTTTGCGGAATGGAACTCGAAAAAGGGAAAAATTATCCCATGGAATCTGGCAAAAAATTCTGTTCAAAAAATTGCAAAGAAGAATACAAAAAGCAGTCCAACGAAAAACATTCTCACCATTCCGGTGGCTGTTGTCATTAGGAGGTTAAAAAATTATAAATTAGTAATTTAAAAATTAAAATATATGGAATTAAATAAAAGCAAGTTCGCTTTAGCGGCTACCGAAGTTATGGGTGTTTGGTATATTATTTGCGCTATTCTTGTGGTTCTAGCGCCGGGATTAGCGATGAAACTTTTTAGTTGGATAGTTCATTTAGTTAATCTTGAGGCTGGCGTAGTGGGTTTTCCAGAAGCAATATATGGATTTATTGAAGTCGTAGTTCTTACCTACATAACCGCTTACGTTTTCGCCTGGTTGCATAATAGATCAGTTATAAAATAGTTTTTAATTATTCATAATGAAAAAAGAAACATATAAAATCATTTAAATTATGGTTAAAAATTTTTTGCCGCTGATTATTTGGCCGGTGGTAGCTTCGCTGATTTCTTTCTGGATTCGCGCTGATGTCATGATTTCCATGTTACTATTTTTCGGAGTGCCGGCAATTTATCTTTCTCTGCGTAAACCCTCTTGCGTGAAAATGGCTGCGTCTTTTTCAATTATTGCTAGCATTCCGTTGGCTATCATTATTGACTATATTATGGAATTAACCGGCGGTTGGTTTCTTCCGTATTCTGTTTTTGGCGATTTTAGACTTTTTGGATATGTCACCATTGAGCAATTAATTTGGCTTTTCCTATATTTTTATTTAGTAGCGATGTTTTACGAGAATTATTTGGACGAACACTGTGCCCACCGGCTTTATGGTCCGGCAGTAAAATATTTTGCTGGTATTCTTTTCGCGCCCTTTGGTTTGTTTTTGGCAGTTTTATTTATAAATCCCGAGCTTTTGAATATCCATTATTTCTATCTTAAAATCGGTCTTGTTCTAGTGTTGCCGATGATTATTTTGACGCTCTTTAAATTCCCCGGTTTTTACGCAAAATTTTTCTGGGCAGGGATTTATTTTTTCTTCCTCTCTTTAATCTATGAAATAACAGCCTTGTTGTTGGGGCAGTGGACTTTCCCGGCTAAACACCAACTGATTGGCTATATAAATTTAGGAATAGTAGAATTTCCGTTGGAAGAGTTTGTTTTCTGGATAACCCTGGGAGCAGTTGGAGTCGCCTTTTATTACGCCTTGCTACATAAAAAATTAAAGTAAAATAAATCAATTGTATTATAATAAAGGTTGTAATTATTGTGATTAATTAAAATATGAAAAAAGAAACATATAAAATAGAAGGGATGCATTGCGCGAGTTGTGTGGCGACTATTGAGCGCGTGCTTTTAAAAACTGCCGGAGTGCATACGGCTTCGGTTAATTTTGCGACGGAGGGGGCGCTGATTGAATTTGAGGAGAATATTATTTCTGAAACAGATTTGGCAAAAGTCGTAGAAGGAGTCGGATACCAACTTATTTTAAATGATGTAAAAATTGTCCCTTCCCAAAAGAACGAAATGGTTGGCGATAGAAATAATGAAACAGTTTCCATAAAAGTATTGGGCATGGATTCTCCTCATTGCGCGATGGTGGTGGAAGGCGCTATAAAAAAATTGCCAGGGATTAAAAACATTGATGTTGATTTTTCAAACCAACGGGCAAAAGTGGTTTTTAACCCATCCATGTCTAGTCTTGATAAGATTTTTCAGGTTATTACTGATTCAGGATATAAGCCGATCAAGGAAGAGGGAGAGGTGGAAGAAATTTTAGATAAGGAAAAAGTTGAAAGAGAAAAGCAAATGAAAATTATGAAACGCAAACTCATCATTGGTGGCATTCTTGCAGTTTTCATTTTTTTGGGCAGTTTTCCCCAATGGTTTTCCTTTATTCCCGCAATTATGAATAATAGCTGGGTGCTTTTGTTGCTGACAACACCGGTGCAATTCTGGGTCGGTTGGCAATTTTATAGCGGACTTAAACTTGTTCTAAAATATCGCACCGCGGATATGAATACTTTAATTGCCATTGGGACGCTGGCCGCGTATTTTTACAGCGTGGCGGTTACTATTTTCCCCGTTTTTTTCACCAAGGGCGGAATAACCCCGGCTCTTTATTTTGACACTTCGGCGATAATTATTGTTTTGATACTTCTCGGAAAATATTTTGAGGTTTTAATGAAAGGAAGAGCCTCGGAGGCCATCAAGAAGCTTATCGGCCTGCAGCCCAAGACCGCGAAAATTTTGCGAGACGGCAAAGAAATTGAAATACCTATTTCGGAAGTACAGGTTGGGGATTTAATTGTTGTTCGGCCGGGTGAAAAAATTCCCGTGGATGGAAAAATAATTGAAGGGGAGTCGGAAATTGACGAATCAATGGTAACCGGAGAATCAATGCCGGTTCATAAAAAAATTGACAGCCTAGTTATCGGGAGTACCATCAACAAATTCGGAACTTTTACTTTTCGCGCGACCAAGGTCGGCAAAGACACGATGCTTTCGCAAATCATTAAGATGGTAGAAGAAGCGCAGGGTTCCAAAGCGCCAATTCAGCGTTTGGCTGACCTCGTTTCTTCCTATTTTGTTCCAGTCGTATTTGTTGTTGCCGTTTTGACTTTTATCGTTTGGCTTTTCTTTGGACCAGCTCCCGCTTTCACTTTTGCTCTTATAAACTTTGTGGCCGTTCTGATAATCGCTTGCCCTTGCGCTCTCGGGCTGGCCACTCCGATGGCCATAATGGTTTCCTCCGGTAGCGCGGCTTCTCGCGGAATTTTAATTAAAGATGCCGCTTCTCTTGAAATTGCCAACAAGATAGATACGGTGATTTTGGATAAGACCGGCACTCTTACGGAAGGAAAACCGCAATTAACCGATATTGTTGTTTTTAACAACGGACGCAAAGAGGATGTTCTTAGCTTGGCCGCTTCGTTGGAACAGCGCTCGGAACATCCTCTCGCGCAGGCCATTTTGCAATATGCCGCCAGCTTAGACCAAAAATCCTCGCATCCGCTTGATAAAACTATTATAGCCGAAGCGACGAAAGAAAAGATTGGTTTATATAAACTCGAAGATTTTAAGGCGATTTCCGGAAAAGGATTGCGGGGATTTTTGCAAATAGAATCTCAAAAAGTTGAAGCATATTTAGGAAATCGGGCGCTGGTGGCGGATATTGGTTTGGATATTTCTCCGTACGAAATTGATATCAGTAAACTTGAAAATGAGGGCAAGACAGTAATGATTTTGACGGTTGATAAAAAACTCAAGGGCGCGCTGGCGGTGGCCGATGTGCTGAAGAAAGAATCAATTGAAGCGGTTCAGGCTCTTCAAAAAAATAATATAGATGTTTGGATGTTGACCGGAGACAATAATCGCACCGCTAAAGCTATCGCGCTTCAAGCGGGTATAGACAAGGTGATGAGCGAGGTCTTGCCCGACAAAAAATCGGAGAAAGTGCGCGAGCTTCAGGAGCAGGGGAAAATTGTGGCGATGATTGGCGATGGCATAAACGATGCACCGGCGCTCACGCAAGCAAACATCGGCATTGCCATGGGAGAGGGAACGGATATAGCGATGGAATCGGCGAACATTACTCTCATGCGAGGAGACCTAATGCTTATTCCAGAAGTAATAGATATTTCAAAACGCACGATGAGAATAATAAAACAAAATCTTTTCTGGGCGTTTTTCTACAATATCGCTTTTATTCCCGTTGCGGCCGGAGTCCTGTACCCGTTTTTTAAGATTCTGCTTAACCCGATTTTCGCCGCCGCCGCGATGGCTTTTAGCAGTATCAGCGTTGTTTTGAATTCCTTGCGATTAAAGACTAAAAAATAAATTTGCTTTTTAACAAATAATGGTATATAATGGCCGCATGATGGGATATGGATATGGATATAGCGGAATAATGGGCGGGGGTTTTGGTCTTATCATTATGGCAATAGTGGTAATAGATTTGATTCTGCTCGGTATCTGGCTTTACAAACAAATCAATAAATAACGGTTATGAATCTGCAAAACAAAAAATTATTCATCGGTCTTTTTATTTTGCTTGCTTATATAAGCATAGGGGTCTTTGGTTTGCTTAAATTTAATCACACGGCCGAAACGCCGATGACGAATTGTCCTTATGCGAAGAATGGTTTTTCTATGTGCGATAACAGTCTTAGCCACATAAACAACTGGCACCAATTTTCAAAGGCGACCCTTTTATCGTTTTTTTTCTTCTCATTCCTGATTTTTGGAATAATTTTGTACTTCTCCGGCAAGCAAAAATTTTTAAATCAAAAACAGTATTTTTACAGATGGAGATATTATCTGTACGGCAAAAGATTATATAACATCCCAAATAGAATAATTAAATGGCTGTCTCTTTTTGAAAATAGCCCAGCCGTTAACGCGCCGGTTTTTCTTTAACAGCGTTAATCAAATTAATTAAATTCTATGAAAACTAAACAAGTTATCGTGTGGACACTTATTGCAATAGGTATGTTCAGTTTATTGTATTTTGCCGGAAAAGGCGCTTCCAATTTGCAAAATGAAGCGGAAAATCAATCAACAAACACAAAGGTAAATTCCGAAAGTCAATTAACCGCTTCCGAAACATTTTACGACTTTGGGACAATCTCTATGAAAGATGGAAAAGTGAGCAAAGTGTTCAAAATTTCCAATTCAAGCGAGGGAGATATTAATCTTATGAGCGTAAGCACTTCTTGTATGTGCACTGTTGCCTATGTTGCAGGGCAAGACGGAAGCAAGAAAGGCCCCTTCGGCATGCCCGGACACGGGGTCGTGCCCAGAGTCAATGAAATAATAAAAGCCGGAGAATCTCGGGATATTGAAGTTATTTACGACCCGAACGCTCACGGTCCGGCCGGCGTCGGCATAGTTGACAGGTTTGTTTATCTTGAAGATGAAAACGGCAACAAGCTTCAATTTGAGATTAAGGCAAATGTAACCCCGTAAAATTATGAAAAAAATTATTATTATAATCAGCATTCTGGCTGTTGTCATAGTCGGCATAGTTATTCTCAAAAATAGCCCGGCTACTTCAGAAATTATCTGGAATATGAGCAAGCAGGGAACCTGGCTTTTGCCGCTGGTTCTCATCTCCGCGATTCTGGATAGCGTCCATCCTTGCTCATTCTCCATTCTTCTCATTACCATTGCTTTCCTTTTCGGGATACAATTGAGCCGAGAAAAAATTCTTCAACTGGGCGGAACATATATTGCCGGAATATTTGTCGCGTATTTTCTTATCGGTCTTGGAATACTGAAAGTATTGCATTTATTCAATACCCCGCATTTTATGGGGAAGTTGGGCGCTACGCTCCTCATTACTTTCGGGGTGCTCAATCTCATCAACCGTTTCTTCCCGGCTTTCCCGATAAAACTCAAAATTCCGGGAGTTTTTCACTCCAGCATGGGGAAATTGATAGACAAAGCCTCATTTCCGGCCGTCTTTGGCCTCGGATTGCTTGTCGGCATTTGCCAGTTTCCGTGCATGGGCGGACCATATTTAATGGTTATCGGACTCTTGCGCGATCAGATGACTTATATGAGCGGGTTCAATTATCTTTTGCTTTATAATTTTATTCTGATTATTCCATTAATTGCCGTTTTGTTCATCTCGGCCAACAAATTATTGGTTGACAAAATGCAGATATGGAAACGCGATAATTTGGACGGAGTAAGACTTTGGGCGGGTATAGCCATGATTATTATCGGTATCTTAATTTTCTTCATCTAATATGATTATTGCCACATTATCAATTTTTGTTTTTACGGGCATTATTTGGATTCTCAACAAAAAATTGCCTTTCCAAATATGTCCGATCTGCGCCGGGGTTTCCTTGACCTGGCTCTGGATATTTTTCGGAATGTTCTTCGGGAAATTATTGGTTGTCGATTACCAATTGCCGACCGCTATTCTGGCGGGCGGCACGGTGGTCGGATTAATGTCCAAATTGGAAGAATTCATTAAAAAAAAGTTCGTCTTGATTTGGAAAACTGTATTCGTCGTGTCCGGTTTTATGGCTGTATATGCTTTGGTCACGAATCAATGGGGGATATTCGCTGTCGGCGTAATTATAGACATTACTGTAACCCTTATGTTTAAAACATACGGAGCGGAAAAAGAGAATCCGGACTTGAAAAAAATCAAAGAGCTTAAAGAAAAAATGAAAAGTTGTTGTTAAAATTATTAATAATAAAAGTAAAATATGGATAAAATAAAAAAAATTGCCACCTTGTTTGCCGGGATTATTATTATCACGCTTCTTGGTTTCGCGCCCGGTTCCAATGGCAACGAAGGGAAAACGATTGCTATTTATTGGGGAGACCTGGGGATGAAGATGATAAACGCCGGAGTAATTGATAAAGAAAAATTTGAAAATCTATACGCTCAAAGAGGCGGATTAAGCGAAGCGGATAAAAAATTGCTTTCAGACAGCGACAATGGAAATCTTGTAATTACTCCTGAAAATTCCGGAGTGATATTGAATATGCTTTGGGCGTTTGGGTTAGCAAATAAGAATCCAATTCTTGAAAATGGTCCGATGATGGATCCGAGATATGGGGGCGCGGGAAATTTTGCCTCTACCGGTGGCTGGAACTTGGCTAAAGGCAACGCGATGGACCATTACAGTATGCATTCTTTTGTAATACTTACCCCGGAACAGCAAATGCTGGTTGAAAAAGTCGCTAAAAATATCTATCGACCGTGTTGCGATAATTCCACTTATTTTCCGGATTGCAATCATGGCATGGCGATGCTCGGATTATTAGAGCTTATGGCTTCGCAAGGCGCAAATGAACAAAATATGTATAAAGTCGCGTCGGAAGTGAATGCTCTTTGGTTTCCGAGCCAGTACGAGGCGATTAAAACTTTTATGACGTCTCAAGGCGTTGGTTGGAACACGGTTGACCCAAAGAAAATTCTGGGAGCGGAATATTCCAGCGCCTCCGGATACCAAAAAGTATTGTCACAAATAAAGCCGCTAGAACAAAAAGGAGGGGGAAGTTGCGGAGCCTAAGCAATTAAGAATTGATAATTACGAATTACGAATAAATAAAATTATGACAACAGAAAATAAAGTAATTGGGGGGATTGCCTTGTTAACGTTAGCTATTATAATTGGCGGGATATGGCTGTCCGGCAAAGAGGGAGAAAAAAATCAAGAGAAGCTCAATAAGCCCATGATGGGAGAAAAGATGCCAGACGAAGGCGCATTGCATGTTGCTGAGGGTAAACCGCACGTGGCATACAATTCAAATCCTCCGACTTCCGGTCCGCACTGGGCTGGCGTAGCCGGACCTGGGATAAAATATGAACCTGTCCCAGACGAACTGGTGCTCCACAGCATGGAACATGGCGCCGCTGTTGTTTGGTATAGGGAAGGATTGGAGCAGAGCGATATGGATAAAATCAAAGAAGCATTTAACAATTCTTCCGGAAAGAAGATAATGTTAGCTCGCAAAGATCTGGATGTCCCCGTGGCATTAACATCGTGGGGTTATCTTCTCAAGCTTGATACTGTGGATGGGGCAATAATCAAAGAATTCATAGAAACGAACAACGACAGAGCTCCCGAAAAAGCGCCGATTTAAGCGACTCTGCGATTATCCACAATTCTTGATTTGACAAATAGGGTATAGGGGTATACACTAATTTTGTAATTTTATGAAATATCTTGTAGTTTTGTTGTTAATAATAAGTTTTGCCGGAATGGGTATTTTTGGTTTTGCCCTTTTTGATATGGGGCCCGAGAATGGAGGCAATTGTCTTGCTTCTGCCATTGACGGAACGGAATGCTCCGCAAACATTATTGACTCTGCGGGGCACCATATTTCCGCTGTCAAAACGTTCACCGAAACAATCGTGCCGTCAAGCGATGGCTTGCTTTTATTGCTTGCCTTTCTGTTTCTTATTTTTATATTCTCATTTCATAAAAATTTATTATATCCAAAACTGGAATTTTTTCCTCAACGCTTACGAAACCTAATATTTAATTCTTTTTATAGTAAACAAAAAATTATCTCTTGGCTTTCTTTGTTAGAGCTTAGTCCCGCTTTGTAGCGCCAGCACGCATTAAGCGCAAGCTTTTTCGTGCTATTTTAGTATCCTTTTGAGGATATTTTTGTTTGTTTACCAACTTGAATTAAAAAATATATGCAAAAAATTATATGGAAACACTCGTAGGAACATCATTGATAGCCGCATTCGTGGCCGGAGTAGCCGCGCTCTTCGCTCCGTGTTGCATTACGGTACTTCTTCCGTCTTATCTGGGAAATATCTTCAGGGAAAAATACAAAATTTTCTTTATGACTTTTATTTTTTTCTTGGGAATTCTGACGGTATTTCTTCCCATAGGACTCGGCGCTTCTTTTCTGGCGCAGTTATTCAGCAAATATCACAACATTATCTTTATTGTCGGCGGTATTTTTCTTGTCGCGCTTGGAATAACAATGCTTTTGGGCAAGAAATTCGCTTTGCCATTTTCTGTTCGAGGCGGGGGAATGAAACGAAATGTTGCGTCAATCTATGTTCTTGGAATTTTCTCAGCGATAGCCACGACTTGTTGCGCTCCGGTATTGGCTGGAGTGCTAATATTATCGGCAACAAGTGGTACAGTTGTTTGGGGCGCGTTATATACTTTGGCATATGTGATAGGCATGACATTGCCATTGTTTATTATCGCGATATTTCTCGATAAAGTGAATTTAACTGAACGGCTCACTAACGCGAATAAAACTATTGCCATGAGGATTGGCGGTTTCAGTTGGAATATTGTTGTTTCGGAATTGATTTCCGGATTGATATTTCTTCTGATGGGAGGCTATATAACTTACTTGGCTTTTAGCAATAAGTTGTTCGCGCATTCGGATTATCAGTTGCAAATGAATTTGTGGAATGCCAAATTCTTGAGTTCAATCAATGGCTTTGTGACTTTAACCCCCGAATACATTTGGGCGCTTCTGTTTATCGGAATAGTCGTAGTTATCTCGTATGCGTTTATTAAACAATATAAAAAACAAAAAAATGAACAATAATAAAAAATCATCAATAGTTTCGATTGTTATAGTTTCGGTTGTGGTGTTGGCTATGGGATATTTCCTGTTTAAGAGTTCACCAGATAATCCTGCAAAGAATCAAGTCGTAAACGTGGGGGTTGATAATATGCACGGAGGATCAACAATGGCAGTAAATAGTGAGGCGCTTGATGCTCTTATTGGAAAACCGACTCCTGATATAGAACTTAGCGACAAAGATGGAAAAGTATATACTTCTGCCGATTTCAAAGAGAAAAATACTGTCTTGTTCTTTAACGAGGGTCTTATGTGTTATCCGGCTTGCTGGAACCAAATGGCGTCATTCGGCAGTGATGAGAGATTCAATAGCGATCAAATTCAGGCCATTTCAGTCGTGGTTGATTCCGCAAAAGATTGGCAAACGGCTATAGACAAAATGCCGCAACTTGCCAAAGCGGTTACCATGTTTGACGCCAATGCCAATACCTCCCGACAGCTTGGCATATTAGCGACGGCTTCTTCAATGCACAGAGGGTCGTTGCCAGGGCATACGTATATAGTTATCGACAAAGACGGGATTGTCAGATATGTATTTGATGATCCGAATATGGCGATAGCCAACGATATGCTTTTTAAAAAAATCGAGGAATTAAAATAAATGTTATTATTAATAATAGTCTAGTCGCGTAATCAAAAAATAACCATAAAAAGGTCGAAACAAATATGCCAAATAGCACCACAAAATCAATTCTCTACGGAGTGCTCGCAAGCGCAATTTTGCTCGGGGTTTATTTTGCGATACTTACCTTAGTTTCTGGTTGGGACTTTGCCCAAAACCAGTTCAGCGCCTTTTGGTATTTTATTGTAAGTTTGGCAATGGGTTTTGGTATTCAAATTTCGCTCTATCAATATATTAAAAACTTGATCCATAACGGCGGAGGCATGGGTAAAGTGGTCGGTGTATCTGGGACAACCTCCACAGCGGCCATGATCTCCTGTTGCGCGCATTATTTAGCGAACTTAGTGCCGATTCTCGGAGTGACCGGACTCGTGACTTTTGTCGCGCAGTATCAAATTGAGCTTTTCTGGGTGGGCCTTGCTTTCAATATATTTGGTATAGGATATATAGGGAGCAGGATTATTAAAATAAAAAAACAGTTATGAAAAACACAACAGCTATAATTTTGCTGGCGGTTGTTTTTGTTTTGGGATTTTTTATTCTCTACAGAGATTCCTCTAAAAAGCAAAAAATATTTATTGTAGAAGAAGCAAAAGAACAGACAGCTATAAAACAGAATTGGGAATCCAAAATTGATGAACAGGCGTCAGTTACTGTTACTGTGACCCCCATTGATATTTCTTCAGATTCAAAAGAATGGAAGTTTAATGTATTGATGGATACTCATTCTGTAGAGTTGGATCAGGATATGCTCAGAATTGCCGTTTTGGTTGATGACAAAGATAAAGAATATAAACCGTTGCGCTGGGAAGGCGCGGAGCCGGGAGGTCATCATAGAGAAGGTGTGTTAATATTTAATCAAATAGTCCCAAGCCCGAAATCTATCAAGCTAAAAATTTCCAGCATCGGCGAGGCAGAAAGAAACTTTATTTGGCAACTTTAGAAAAAATTGCATGGATACGCCAATACACAACGATTACCATGATCACTCTTCGGAAAAACCGAACAAATATTTGGTTGCAATTATTTTGATATTGTCGTTGGCTGGAATAATTTATTCTTTTTCAAAACCTGTCGGGAAAGACATAATCGGCGGGAAAGTTTTAGAAGTATTAGCGGAAAGAGAAACGATTCTAGATGTCGGCAATTTGAATAAAATTGTCAAAGAACAAGATCTCTTGGTGGAAATTACAGTAGAAAATCAGAAAAAAGAAATAAATATTTTAAATGATTATGAGCCGATGGAAAAGGGCGACAAAATATTTCTCCGAGAGTCGTTGTTCGGGAATAGTGAATGGAGCGTAGTTAATATATCAAGGACCAGAGAGTTAATTATGCTATTTATTTTCTTTCTTGCTCTGGTGCTTCTGACTAGCGGTTGGAAAGGGTTTTATTCCCTGGTCGGTTTGTTTTTTACCTTTGCGGTTATTTTTGTGTTTATGGTTCCACAAATACTAAAAGGCGTTTCGCCTGTCAGCATCGGCATCATCGGCGCCGCCTTAATTTTAATTCCTACGCTCTACTTATCTTACGGGCTGAATAAAAAATCAATTGCCGCCTTCTCCGGCATAATCATCTCTTTGTTTTTCGTGGGAATTCTCTCCAATTACTTCGTTAATTCCCTTCAGTTTACAGATTTTGCAGAAGCGTCATTTTATCTGGATATGGCATCAAGTAATTCAATCAATTTTATGGGCCTCCTAATCGCCGGCATAATTATCGCTGCTGTGGGAGTATTGGATGACGTGGCTGCCATCCAATCATCTGTCGTCTTTAGTCTCGCAAGGTCTAACCCAAATCTCCGTGGTTTCAAACTCTTTAAAGAAGCTATGCATGTAGGGAAAGACCACATTTCTGCCGTAGTCAATACATTAGTTCTTGCTTATACGGGCGCTTCTTTTCCTCTTATCCTTCTTCTCACTATCCAAAATATGCCCTTAGATTATTTAATCAGTTTGGAGATAGTCGCCGAAGAAATCGCGCGAACATTGATATCATCCTCCGGACTTCTTCTCGCCGTTCCTTTAACGACGGCGATTGCGGTTGTCATGGCAAATAGAAGAAATTATAAAAAGACTTGAGACAATCTCGCTTTGGATGATGGGAAAATTGTTTCTGCAGAAAAAGATTAGTGTCCGCGTTTTATCAAAAAGGGGATAACTTTTTATGAATTTGTTGTATAATTTAACGATTAGAAATAAGGTAAATCTACACACAATGTTTAAAAAAATATTGATGAATAAAAAAGTTTCTGTTTCCTATAAAATCTTACGAGTCATTGGCGGTTCAACGCGATTTAAAATAATCGTTCTTTTGAGACGAAATAAAAAGGGAATGAATGTAACAACTTTAAGCGAAACTCTCAATGCTTCTCTTTCCAGAATTTCGCATCAGCTTAAAATACTCAAGAGAAATAATTTAATAGAAAGTATCGGTAAGAACAGAGAGACAATATATAAATTAGCTGACCATAGACTGCGAAGTTATTTGAATATAATTCTAAAATAAGCCTGCCCTGAACTAAGCTTTGCTCTAGTTTGAGGTTATCCACAGAAAACCGCCTCAGGATGGTTTTTTTAATCGGGAGGTGCTATATTAAATATTAATTATTGAAATTAATTTCAATAATTAATATTATGCTTGATAAATCTATTGATTGGATATCAGATAGGCTTGCTAATCTGAAAGAAAAACACCTTGGCATTCATATTCTGCTCTTTTCCATTTTTGCCGTTCCCATCCTCGCTCTCACTCTTTTCAGTTATATAAACGCAGTTAAGGGTCTGACCAGAATCGCCCTGGAAAGGCGGGAATCAGTCGCTTCTTTGTCCGCGACCGTAGTCAGTGAAAATTTAAGCCATCTTGAGGATTTAGGAGTTTCTTTCGCAAGCCGGATGGTTTTTCGCAGATTAGTCAGCGAGGGAAAATGGTTGGAAGCCGTCGGGCGTGTTGAGAATGTTTTAAAAGATTTTCCGGTGGTTGAGCGAATCGGCTTGTTTAACCCGGCAGGCACAGTTATGGCCTATACCGGATCGGATCAATCCGCTTTGGGCAAAGATTTTTCCTCCCGTGATTATTACAAAGGAGTTAGCCGAAATTGGCAGCCGTATGTTTCGGAAGTCTTCAAAGCCACCGTGGCGCCGTATTTAAACGGAATTATGGTGGCGGCGCCGATTAAGGCGGACAATGGAGAAGTTTTGGGATTTCTAACCATGCAAATCCGGCTGGAATCACTTTTTAATTGGGTTTCCGAAATTAAAATCGGCGGAACGGGCTTCATTTATATCGTTGACCAAAATAATCATCTCGTAGTTCATCCGAAATTCCCGCCGCAAGGAGAAATCGTTGATTTTTCAGATGTGTCGGCTGTTCAGAAAATGAGGCAGGAAGGCGGGGGAATCATCACCGCTTTCAATCAAATTGAAAATGAAAACAGGGTGACGGCTTTTAAGTCCATTCCCAAATACGGCTGGGGCGTTTTCGCGCAGGAGCCGGTTCGGAGCGTTTTTGCGGACAGAAACCGAAAACTCCTAACGGACGGAATCGTTTATGGTTTCTTTGTTTTATTCTGTCTTCTCTTGTATTACGTCTTTATAAAACTTCTGCATGTGGCGAATGAACGTCGGCGGAGAGAAAAAATTCTGCTTGATAGCATTGGAGACGGGGTGGCAACAATTGATAGATTTTGGAATATTACCCTTTGGAGTAAATCCGCAGAACAAATTACCGGTTGGAGAAGAGAGGAAGTTATGAACAAGCCGTTCAGAAATTTCGCGAAGCTTATCCGTGAGTATGATCGCAAAGAAAATATTGCTTTTATCGAGGAAGCCATTATCTATGGCCGGGCTGGTTTTCTTGAAGACCATACAGTTTTGATTGCCAAAGACGGTAAAGAAATTCCAGTTGGCGACTCGGCCGCCCCAATCTTTGATTCTAATGGAATAATCACTGGGGCTATTATTGTTTTCCGAGATATTTCCATGGAAAAAGAATCAGGTTCATTAAAATCGGACTTCGCCTATGCCTCGCATCAGCTCAATACTCCAGTCACCAAAATTCTTTGGAGTCTGGAAAATGTGCTAAACGAGACGGACAGCCGGAAAATAAAAGAAAAAGCGGGCATAGCGTATCAGTCGGCTAAAAGCATTCAAAAATTGAATTCACAGCTTTATCTTATTTCTAGAATTGACCAAAAAGTAGTTATTCCAAAATACGAGAATGTAAGGTTGACGGATTTAATCGGAGAAATAACGAAGGATTTTCAAAATATATGCAAAAAGTGCCAGATAACTTTTAACATTGAACCAATCTCGCCGGCGCTGGGCATTAAAACAGACGCCAAAATGTTGGAAAGAATACTAGTTGAAATAACTGAAAATGCCACGTATTACAACAAACCCGGCGGCAGCATTAATCTTAAAACAAATATCCAAGACAATAACATTATATTTGAACTCTCGGATAACGGCATCGGTATTGCTGAGGATCAGAAGGCCTTGATTTTCACCAAATTTTTCAGAGGCAACAATTTTGATACCACCAACATCATCGGCGCGGGTTTGGGGCTTTTTATCGCCCAAAATTACATTAAACAACTGGGCGGAAAAATCTGGTTTAGTTCGGAAAAGGACAAAGGCACAACCTTTTTTGTTTCTTTGCCTTTAAGTTAGAACGGCTTCAAACTTTTTCAAACACTAAGATGTGATAACCATCCCTTATATAACTCTTAAGTGTGGAGATTAAAAAAAGTATGCATTTAGAAATAAGCTAAAAACTCCTTGTTTTAAAGGTCTATAAATCTATTGACTTCTCTATATCAATAGAGTATCATAGTAAGTGTCATTACTATATCATTGTAAAAGTATAGAAAATTATGGAAGAAATAATTAAATATATACAAAACCAGCTCGTTCAAGCCCCCTTCCGTTTTAAGTCCTATACACAAGATGAGCAGGGTAAAAAATATCTTCAAAGAAATATTTATATTAAAGTTGATAAATATTTTAGGGATTTTTTGCATAATCCAAATGCTCGGGATCGTTGGATCATTATTCCAGGACTTCGTGGTGTCGGCAAAACTACAATCTTGGCACAGCTTTTTATAAATCACTATCAAGAAGTTGGAAATCGCAGAATGCTATATGTTTCTCTCGATGAAGTCGTGAACGTTTTAGGTTCATCATTGAAAGATGTTTTAATTGCTTACGAAAAAATTATTGGTGAAAGTTTTGAGAAACTCACAAAACCAATTTTTATATTTATTGACGAAGCGCAGTACGATCCCAAGTGGGCATCTGTTTTGAAGTCTGTCTATGATCGGTCAAACAAAGTATTTGTGATTTGTAGTGGGTCATCTGCTGTGTCTTTACAGACTAACACGGATGTAATTCGTCGATCTATTTTTCAAAAACTTTTCCCAACTAGTTTCTCAGAGTTTTTAATGATTCGTGATGGTAAATTACCAATTAAAGGTTTGAAGCAAAATATAAAAGATGCGCTATTTAATTCTGAATCAGCTAAAGATGCTTATGATAAACTAAAATCCATCGAGCAGAGTGTATTAAATGCGTGGTCATCAATTGATAGACATTATGTTGATGAATATCTCAGAATTGGGACTTTGCCGTTTGCAATAAAAATGAAAGACGAAGTGCGAGTGTATCAAACAATTACACTTCTTTTGGATAAAGTAATTAATCAAGATGTTCAAGGTTTGGGTCGTTTTGACACCAAGACCCTCATTCATATTAAAAGAGTATTATTTTTATTGGCTGATTCTGATGTTGTCAGTATTCAAAAACTTGCCACTACACTTGAAACGAGTGTTAATACCATTTCAAATATTTTAGAGGTTTTAGAGCAAGCTGAATTACTTATCAGAATTATGCCTTATGGTTCTAATTCCAAAAAAGTAAGAAAATCATCGCGCTATCAATTTATGTCGTCAGCTATGCGTTCGGCTTTCCTTTCTGTTGCCGGCAATGAACAGATATTTTCTGGTCAAAAAGGTCGGCTTATGGAGGATATTGTCGCTATGACTCTTTATAGGGAGTTTGTCGCGAATAATCGCGGTGCTTTGAATTATGATAGTTCAAAAGCCGGAGCTGATTTTATTCTTACTATTGCAGGAGAAAATATTATTCCGATAGAAGTTGGCATAGGTGATAAATCTGGCACACAGGTTCGTAACACAATGAAGAAAATTGGTTCGGCAAAGTATGGTGTTGTGATTTGCAAAAATTCTTTAACTCTGCTAGATAATGCTAATATAGTTAAGATTCCGTTAGATTATTTTTTACTTATGTGATTATATGAAAAATTTTTTTACAAATTACATTCAATCCATCTCGACCAAGTTTTCACATCTAGAAACAAGCGAAATGGGTTATCGGACAGATTTTGAAATTCTTTTAAAGGGTATGTTTGAATCAATCAATGTTAAAAGAATTGATCATGACGCAAAAGCCTTACAGGGAAACAAGCCCGACTTCGTTGTGCTTAAAAATGATGTGCCTATTCTCTATGTTGAAGCAAAAGACATAGGAGTTTCTTTGGATAAAGTTGAGA
>Ga0076018_121_pt1 | contig 16884 bp, 18 predicted proteins | sample RifGroB1_FD_68080 | JGI IMG/M metagenome (GOLD analysis project Ga0076018, IMG submission 68080) | Parcubacteria (Nomurabacteria) bacterium GW2011_GWB1_40_7
AGAAAAAAATAATCGCTAGAATTAGTTTTTTAGACATGCCTTTAATATTTTTTATGTTATAATTATAGCATGAATGAAAATACGAATAAAACAGACAAAAATTCCAACGGGATAGATTTCTTGGCCATTGGAGATATCGTGGTGGACGCTTTTATTAGGTTAATAGACGCGCATTTGCATTGCAAAATAGACACAGACGCCTGCGAACTATGCGTGCGTTTCGGGGACAAGGTGCCTTATGAATCAGTCATAGTAACATCCGCTGTCGGCAATAGCCCGAATGCCGCCGTATCCGCTTCCCGATTAGGACTCCATTCAGCCATTGTTACTCATGTCGGAGACGACAAACACGGGAAGGATTGCCTGGAAAGTTTGATTGATAACAAAATCATAACGGATTATGTCACGACAGAAAAAGGGAAAATCACAAATTACCACTATGTGCTTTCGTATGATGTTGACCGCACAATTTTAATCAAGCACTCAAAATTTCATTACAAATTTCCGGAATTAAAAAAAGTGGCTTGGGTGTATTTAAGTTCCTTGGCGGAAAATTCTTTATCCTATCATGAAGAAATACTAAGATACTTGAATACTTATCCGGACATCAAGCTCGCCTTTCAGCCGGGAACCTTTCAAATAAAATTCGGCGCGGACAGATTAAAAGATATTTATAAAAGAACAGATATTTTTTTCTCCAATATGGAAGAAGCGGAAACAATTTTAGCGAAAAATATAAGCAATAATAAAAATAGGGAAGAAGCTGTTTTGGAATTATCCAAAGGAATTCAGTCTTTGGGTCCGAAAATTGTTGTTCTTTCCGACGGGCCGAAAGGCGCTTATCTTTTTTACAATGATGAACTTTGGCATATGCCCATATACCCGGACATTGCCCCGCCACGCGAGCGCACCGGCGCGGGAGACGCTTTTTCTTCAACTTTCACCGTGGCTCTGGCTTTAGGCAAAACCCCGCTTGAAGCGTTCACTTGGGGGCCGATAAATTCAATGTCCGTAATTCAGCAAATCGGCGCGCAAGCCGGACTTCTTTCTAGAGAAAAATTGGAAGAATATCTAATAAACGCGCCGGATAGTTATAGAACAAAAAGAATAAGCTAAATTTTTCTGGTTAGAACTTTTTTAACCGCTTCTTTGATGGAATTTTTACCCATACCGTAGTGCTCAATTAATTCATCGGGGCTTCCCGATTGGCCAAATTTGTCTTGGATTCCTATAAATTCTATTGGCACAGGAAAATTTTGCGCGAGGACTTCCGCCACGGCCGAACCCATTCCCCCGGCTATCTGATGCTCCTCTACCGTCACAATTGCCCTGCATTCTTTGGCTAAAGTTATAATCGCATCCTTATCTATCGGTTTAATACTTGCAAGATTCATGACTTTCGTTTTTATCCCTTCTGTCTCCAATTCTTTCGCGGCGAGCAAAGCGCGGTACATTAAACTGCCGGTCGCGATTATCCCTATCTGCGCGAGCCCCACATCCGGCAACCAATAAATTTCCGCCTCGCCAATTTCAAAAGGAGTTTCTTCTGTGGTTACTATGGGAGTTTTTTCTCGGGCCAAGCGCAAATATGCCGGCTTTTTTGTTTTTGCCAATGCTTGCGTCGCCTTTTTAGCTTCAATAGCATCACAAGGGGAAATCACATCAATGTTTGGCATCACTCGCATCAAAGCTATATCCTCCAGCGCCTGATGCGTTCCCCCGTCGGGACCGACTGAAATACCCGCATGCGAACCGGCAATTTTCACCGGTCTATCGTTGTAAGTTATCGTCGTCCTGATCTGCTCCCAGTTTCTGCCCGGAGAGAACATCGCGTAAGAAGAGCAAAAGGGGATTTTTCCCATTGCCGCTAGACCGGAAGTAATCGTTACTAAATTTTGTTCAGCCACCCCAACTTGGATAAATCTTTCGGGAAATTTATTCGCGAATAAATGCATTTGCGTGCTCTCCGTCAAATCCGCGCAAAGCCCTACAACATTCTCATCCTTTTCTCCCGCCAAAAGCAATCCCTCGCCGAATCCTTTTCGAATAGGCGCTTGCTCCACGTCGTCGTTAAAGATTTTGGGGTTTAATTTTAATTTTGGATTTAGCATATAAGCAATATATTTAAAATCTCAAGTTCCTCAACTCTTTTAATGCCATCTCCCCTTCTTCTTTGCTTGGCGGTTTGCCGTGCCATTTATAATCTCTTTCAAATTCTTTCACGCCCTTGCCGGGTATCGTATGCGCGATGATAACCGTCGGCTTCTCGTAAATAGCCTGCGCTTCTTCCACCACTTCATTCAACGCCCTGAAATCATGTCCGGAAACTTCTATCACATGCCAGTTAAAAGCTTTCCATTTGGCATGAAATGGCTCAAGGGGCATTACATCTTCGGTAAATCCCTCAATCTGTATGTTGTTTCTATCAACAATAGCAATTAAATTTCTCAATTTATTTTTCCCTGCCAGCATCATTGCTTCCCAAGTATTTCCCGCATCCATTTCCCCATCAGACAGGAAACAATAAATAAATCTATCTTTATCTTTTTTGTCCATCCTGTCTGCCAACGCCATACCTACTGCCTGTGAAAGACCGGAACCGAGCGGACCTGAAGAATTTTCAATATAAGGCAAGTATTCTCGATGCGGATGTCCTTGCAATCTGGTGCCAAGTTTACGCAAAGTTTTTAATTCTTCAATTGGAAAATATCCGGCATGCGCCATCGTCGCGTAAAATACCGGACAAATGTGACCATTAGAGAGCACAAATCTGTCGCGTTCTTCCCAAGCCGGATTTTTCGGGTCGTGTTGCAAAATATGGAAATAAAAAAGAGTAAAAATATCCGCCATGCCAAGAGGCCCGGCTGTGTGCCCGCTCCCCGCCTCCACGAGCATTTCAATAATAGATATGCGAATATCATTTGCCTTTTTTGATAGTTCTAAAATTTTTTCCTCGCTTAAATAAGACATAATTTTTTTCTTTTATTCCTGCCCCGTAGGAAGCTCTGCTTTCCTTCGGGGTTCTCTTCGGATAAAAATGCCATTATCGTTATTATACCAAACTTTGGAAATCTTGGAGGGCGCCGATTGGGTCAGGACTTTTCCAGATACTAGAGCCAACCATAATCCTGTCTGCACCAGCTTTCAGCAATGCTTCTACGTTTTCCAAGGTAACCCCACCGTCCACAGATAAAACAATACCCTGTATATTAGTTTTTAAAAATTTTATATTCTCCAAGACCTTCCTGTTGAATTTCTGATTTTGAAAACCAATTCTATCTATCCCCATACATTGGAGAAAATCAACCTTATTAGCAAGTCGTGATATGACCAACAAATCTTCATTGGGCTTGAAAGCAATTCCTATTTCCACATTATCCCGTATATACATATCTAGGCCATCCAGAAAATGCTCAAATTCTTTGGCATTTTTCTGCGCGCCCAAATGAAAGATCATCCTCTTTGGACCCAACTTCATATAAAGGTCAAAATTCTCCGTCGCATTTTCCACCATCAAATCAAATTCAAAATCAAATTCCTGCCAAAAAGGCATTCCCTCTTCTTCATTCAGGATCTTTTGAAAATCATAATCATTAAATCCTCCAGAAGAGAAAGGCCAAGTCTGATTCGGCACGTAAAGTCCATCACAAAAATCTATTTGCACGGTTTTTGCCCGTCCGCGCAGAAAAGTAAGCTTGTTTTTTATTTCATTAAAATTTTTTTCTAAAATTGCGGGAATTATCTCGGCCATTTTTTAATCTATTTTAATATTGTCAATTTTTTTCAAACGACGAATGTGTCTTTCGTCTCCGCTGTATGGAGCATTTAACCAAAAATTCACAATTTCCATCATATCCTCTTCGGTAAAATAACGAGCGCCCAAGGAAAGAACATTGGCATCGTTGTGCGCCCTTGATCGAGCAAGTATGCCGGATTCATCCTCCACGACTGGGGTTGATTTACCATAATAAACAATCGCTCTGACGTGAGGGAATCTATTAGCTACGATTGCCTCTCCCTGTCCGGTGCCACCGAGAATTATGCCTCTTACTTTCGTTGAGTCATGTTCGTCTTCGGAAACAGCTCGGGCAACTTTGGAGACAAAATCAGGATAATCGTCCGTTTCATTATAACTATAAGCTCCCTCGTCAAAAACTTCGTGCCCTTGAGCTTTTAAGGTGGAAACAAGTTTTTCTTTTAATACATACCCCGCATGGTCTGTGCCAATATATATTTTCATAATAGTAAAATTATAGCACTTTTTATTTGTGGTGTATAATCCTAAAATGCTCAAATTTCACAAGTATCACGGTGCCGGTAATGACTTTATCCTGATAGACAATCGCGATAAAAAATTCAAGATTAAAGATGTTAAAAATATTAATTTGCTATGCCACAGACGTTTTGGCGTCGGCGCAGACGGTATAATTCTCTTAGAAAAACCCACGCTATGGCGAGGCAAGCAAAAGGGTTATGATTTTAAAATGGTTTTTATAAACAATGACGGAAGCATGGGTTCCATGTGCGGAAATGGCGGACGGTGTATTGTGCATTTTGCCAATAATGTTTTGAAAATTGTTAAGAACTCAAAGAAAATTAAATTTATCGCCGTAGATGGAGAGCACGAAGCAGAAGTATTAAAAAATGGTCTGATAAAACTTAAAATGCAGAATGTGAATAGTGTCGAGACGCGAAATAAAATGCCTTTCGTTTGTCAAGGCACTACTCCGCACAATATTTTATTTGTTAAAGATTTAGTAAATTTTCCGGTAGTAGAAATGGGGAGAAAAATCAGATATTCTGATCCGAATGGAGTAAATACAAATTTTGTGGAAATTAAAAATGGAATTTTTAATGTTCGCACTTATGAAAGAGGCGTAGAAGATGAAACCTTGGCTTGTGGTACTGGAGCTGTGTCTGTCGCTATAGCATCACATAGTTTAGGACTTCTAGAAAGAAATATCTGCCACATCAAAATGCCTGGCGGTGATTTGACTGTAAAATTTGAAAAATCAAAAAATGGCACATATAAAAATATCTATCTCACCGGCCCAGCAGTTTGTGTTTTTGAAGGAAAAATATAATAAGAAAGGGCCGTACTTGCGTACGGCCCCAGGTGCTCAGAATGAGCGATGCTACTTCTTGAAGGCGTCCTTGATAACGCCTTTCATCTGACCCTTGAGGAAGCTGACCAGCTCCCTCTTGGGAATGCCGGTCTTCTTGGCGAGTTTGCTCGTCTCCTTGCGGAGACGCGGACCCACCTTACCCCCGTCGGCCATCTTGCGCCTGATGATCTGATCGACGAGGATCAACGCGATCTTTTCCTTTTTCATGGAAACCTCCACAATGAAAGTGCTACGTCGTCGTAGCAACATCCCCAAGATTATCTTGAGAACAACAAAAGCATAACATAAAATGTTATGCTTGTCAATAGAAACACGTTTTGACTATTTTATTGTCTCTCCTGTTTTTATGACATGGTCAACTAAGGTATAAGCATACCCCATTTCGTTATCATACCAACCCATAACTTTTACGAGATTACCTCCGACGACGCGAGTCATTTTTAGGTCAGCGATAGAGCCATATTTACTGCCAAGAATATCGCTGGAAACAAGTTCTTCATTGGTAATTGTAAAAACATTTTTCCACCTTTCATCTTTGGATGCTTTTTCTAAAATTTCATTCACTTCTTCTTTTGAGGTATTTTTTCTGGAGATAAAAGTAATGTCCACGATGGACCCAGCCGGCACAGGCACGCGCATAGAAATACCGTCAAAGAGCCGTTCAAGTTTTGGAAAAGCTTTGGTGACTGCGATAGCCGCGCCCGTAGATGAAGGTACGATATTTTGCGCTGCCGCGCGACCTTCGCGGAAATCTTTTTTATTAGGACCATCAACAATTGACTGTTTAGCCGTATAGCCATGCACAGTATTTAAAATCGCTTTTTCAATACCCAATGCTTCATCTAAAATCGCGATCAACGGGCTAGCGGCATTCGTTGTGCAAGAAGCGTTGGAAGTGATGTCGCAAACGCCGAATTTTTCTTCATTCACCCCGAGCAAAATCGTCTCTCCTTTTATACTTCCATCACCCCCTGTCTCCGGCGCGGAAATTACAACTTTTTTGGCGCCTGCTTTAATGTGTGCGCTCGCTTTATCGTAAGAAGTAAAAAATCCGGTTGATTCCACCACCACATCCACATTTAAATCTTTCCAAGGAAGCGCGCTCGGATCTTTTTGCGCCAAAACTTTTACTTTTTTGCCATCTATTACTATATTATCCCCTTCAAATTTAATGTCATGATTCCAATCTCGGTAAACTGTATCGTGTTTAAGTAAATAAGCCATATTGGCGATATCGCTCAAATCATTCACCGCCGCTATTTCTATTTCCGGCCTGTCCCAAGCCACTTTCAAAAAAGCCCTGCCTATCCTGCCAAAACCATTAATGCCAACGCGTATTGTTTTCATGCTATTATTCTATCATGGAAAAAGACAGCCCACAATTTGTCCACCTCCACACCCACTCGCACTATTCACTGCTGGATGGGCTTTCCAAGCTTGAAGATTTAGTTGATTTAGCAAAAGAACGTGGAATGCCCGCGATAGCTATCACTGACCACGGTAATATGTACGGAGCCATTGAATTTTATAAATTGGCGAAAAAAGCTGGAATAAAACCCATTATCGGAGTGGAAGCATACATATCAAACCGCGGAAGAAAAGACAAAGACCCGGGCATAGACAATAAAAGATACCATCTTACCCTCCTCGCGAAAAATATGCAGGGTTATAAAAATTTGATGCGCTTGGTGACACTGTCCCATCTTGAAGGATTTTATTATAAACCCAGAATGGATAAAGAAATATTGCGGGAATATTCAGATGGCATCATCGCGCTCTCTGGGTGCTTGGGCGGAGAACTTTCTCGCGCTTTGGCAAATAAAGATGAAGAAAAAGGTGAAGCAATTATAAAAGAACATCAAGAAATTTTCGGCCAAGAAAATTATTTTCTGGAAATAATGAAACATCCTACCGTAGAAAACGACAATAAGCAAGAAATTCAACATTCCGCTTGTGGCTACGACCGATTCGCATTATCCTTGTAGTGAAGACAGCAAGGCGCACGAAACATTACTCTCCATCCAGACCAATTCCGACATAAAGGACGAAAATAAATTTTCTTTTGGCGATGATGATTATTCTTTTATCGGCACCGAACAAGCACAAGAACTTTTTAAAGATATTCCGGAAGCTATAGCTAATACAATGAGAATTGCCGAGATGTGCAATTTGGAACTTCATTTAGGGCGCTGGGTTTTCCCCGATTTTAAATTGGAAGAAGGAAAAACCCACAATGAAAAATTGCGCGAGCTCACTTACGCGGGTTTAAGAAATCTAAACCTGAAAGAAACACCAGAAATAAAAGAACGCATTGAGCATGAACTTAAAGTCATATTTGACAAAGGATATTCGCCGTACTTTTTGGTGGTGGATGATCTGATGGATTTTGCCAAAGCCAATGGGATTTTAACTAACGTGAGAGGTTCGGTTGCTGGGTCAATCGTCACTTACCTACTCGGCATCACTAACGTTAATCCTATTGAGTACAAACTTCCTTTTGAAAGATTTCTCAATCCTTTCCGTCCGTCCGCGCCGGATATTGATATGGACTTCGCCGATAATCACCGAGACGAAATAATTGAATATGTAAAAAAGAAATACGGCGAAGACAAAGTGGCGCAAATCGGAACTTTTGGCACTATGATGGCGCGGGGCGCGGTGCGCGATGTCGCCCGGGCCCTTGCTTATCCGTATGCCGTCGGCGACAGAATTTCAAAAATGATTCCGCTGGGCTCCCAGGGAATGCCGATGACCATAGACCACGCCATGGAAATAGTTCCGGAATTAAGAGAAGCGTATAAGAATGAAAAAGATACAAAAGAAATAATTGATCTCGCAAAAAAACTGGAGGGGTGTGTTAGGCATATTTCCGTGCATGCCGCCGGAGTGGTCATCGCTCCGAAGCCAATTTACGAATATATGCCGATCCAGTTAGACCCTAAGGGTGGAAAAATAATTACCCAATATGATATGTATAGCGCTGAAGATGCGGGACTTTTGAAATTTGATTTCTTGGGAATTAGAAATTTGGCTATTTTGGCAGATGCTGTAGATTTGGTAAAAAAATTTTATGGTATAGATATAGATTTAGATCGCATTCCGCTTGATGACAAAAAAACTTTCGCGCTTCTGGCAAACGGTCAAACAGAAGGCCTGTTTCAATTAAACGGTTCGGGTATGACCAGATATTTAAAAGAATTGAAGCCGACTTCCATTCATGACATAAATGCCATGGTCGCCCTTTATCGCCCGGGTCCGATGGAGTCAATTCCGGAATATATCAGACGAAAACATAATAAAAACCTTGTAAAATATCTGGACCCGCGAATGAAAAAATTTTTGGGCGAGTCTTATGGATTAATTGTTTATCAGGACGATTTGTTGTTTTGCGCGATAGAACTCGCCGGTTACAACTGGGAAGAGGCGGATAAATTCCGCAAGGCGGTCGGCAAAAAAATTCCGAAAGAAATGGCGGCACAAAGAGATAAATTCACCAAAGGCATAATCGCCAACGGACAGACTATGGAATTTGCCGAAAAACTTTGGAAACTTTTTGAGCCGTTTCAGGCCTACGGCTTCAATAAAGCGCATGCCGCCTCTTATGGCCGAGTCGCCTATCAAACAGCTTACATGAAAGCGCATTATCCGGTAGAATATATGACCGCCATACTTACTGCTGAATCAGGTGACGTGGAAAAAATTTCTGAAATTATTGAGGAGTGCAAGAATATAAAAATTCCCGTATTACCCCCTAATATAAATGAAAGCTTCGGGGGGTTCACTTGTTTGCCTCATGAAAAAGACACAGTAATAAGTGCAGAAAATAAAAGTGAAAAAATTCGCTTTGGTTTTTATACCATCAAAAATTTGGGTACCGATATTTCTGACGCTATAATCGCAGAGAGAAAAGCAAATGGAAAATTCAAATCCATTACTGATTTTCTAGATAGAATTAAACATAAAAATTTAAATAAAAAATCGATGGAGGCTTTAATAAAGTCTGGATGTATGGATGAGTGGAACGACCGCGGCGTACTTTTAGTAAATCTTGAAGCAATGCTTGAATACAATAAAGAAAATTCTAAACAAAATGAAAATCAAGTTTCTCTTTTCGGCGGAGCAACTGCGATAAAAGCACCGGAATTTAAAATGCAGGCAGGTAAAGAAGCAAATCAAGCAGAAAAACTGCTTTGGGAAAAAGAATTATTGGGACTTTATATTTCTGGTCACCCGCTTGACCGCCTGCGCGACAAGTTAGAAAAAAGAACGGTAAATATTAAAAAAATAAAAAAGGAAATGGGAAATGGCATGCCGGTAACAATTGCCGGAATAATAGAAACTGCAAGGCAAGTTGTGACAAAAAATAATGAGCGTATGGCCTTTTTGAAAATTTCAGATTTAACCGATTCAATAGAAGCTGTCGTTTTTCCTTCCCTCTTTAAAGAATCAATTGATATTCTCGTTCCCGAAAAATGCATCGCCCTCACCGGCAAAGTCTCCAATCGTAACGGCGAAAAAAGCATCATCATCGAAGCGGTGAAAGAAATTTAGCATAAAAACCACAGAACCCCATAAATTATGGAATCCGACAAAAGAAAAAGCCGCTACCGACGTAGAGATTTCCTGCCTTGAAAGATAAAAACCAGTGTACTAAAAAGAACCCATATACTAAAAACTATATTTATTAAGAAAAGAAGTAGAAATGGAGATATAAGTACCAAACTAGACGAATCTATCAAAGATTTATGAATTATATTAAAAGGCAAAAATATGAAAGAAATAAAATAACCATAAGTACCTATTTTTAAATAAAAGGGAGCAAAAAGAGTTCCGAGGGGAATAATTATTAAATGTATTATTGCCAAAACTGGCACAATTATTGGAAATGAATAATTTTTTTTATACTGCCAAAAACAATAAAACACAATAAATTCAAAAAATAAAGAGCTAATAAACATTATTCCTGCGCCAATCAAACCAAAGAAAAGATTTTCCCTATCTATGGCTAATACAATAGGAAAAGGAATAAAAATTAATAAAGATGATAAAATAAGAAAACAGGAAACTGAAGATGATTTCATGTACTTAGAAAGATGTCTCGTTTGAGCAGAAGATAAATTTACATTACTGTTGATTGGTACGTTTGAGGGAGTTGGGATACCTGATAAATCAGGAATCGGATTTGTTGCTCTAAAACCTTCCTCAACATCTCCTGCACCCCAACCATTGGCTAAAAGATCGTTAGAAATTTTTTCTTTTGTTGTCCCTGCTTGTAATTGCGTCTTGATAAAATCTAGTAGTTCTCGGTTAACCATAAAAATAAACTATCTAATAATTTGATATCGACTAATTATACAAACTCATTGCTTTTTCTTTGCTTTCGGCAAAAATAGTTTCTACCGCTTCTGCAACTTTCTTGGAAAGTTTTTTGAGAGCTTCTAACTCCGGTTTTTTGAATTCGCCAAGCAAAAAATTTAAGATGGCTTTCTCCCCTTTTGGTTTTTTAACTACACCCTTCGAAGTAGCCGGAGAAATACCGACTCTGATACGCAAAAATTCTTCACTCTTTAATGCTTTAATAACTGAACCTAGCCCATTGTGTCCACCAGAGGATCGATTAAAAGAAATTTTCATTTTTCCCAAAGGCAAATCAATATCATCATAAATCACCACTAGGTCTTTCAAATCTTTTTTACTTTTTACAAGAGGGGCGACAGCTTTGCCGGAATTATTCATAAAAATATCTGGGGTTATGAATTTTATTTTTTTGCCTTCTAATTTTTTCTCAATCATACCAACCAAAATACGTCCAGTATTGTGTCTGGTGCCTTCGTATTCTTTTCCTGGATTTCCCAAACCAACAACTAGTTTCATAACTATACTATAACATAGTACCTCACCCCCTGTTTGTCTAAAGCAGACTTCCCCTCTCCAAACATTTTGTTTGGAGAGGGGTTAGAGGTGAGGTAATTTATTGCAAAACAAACAACCATAGACTGTCAAGGATTTTTTGTGTTATATTATAATAATGGAACAAACAAAAACCAAGTGGCAGTCATTTTGGGAACTCGTGCGTTTTGCCTTAATAGCTCTAGCCATAGTTATCCCCGTCCGTGTTTTGGTCGCTGAGCCGTTTATCGTCTCGGGTTCCTCTATGGTGCCGACATTTGAAAATGGCGATTATTTGATTGTGGATAAAATATCTTATAAATTGAGCAGTCCCCAAAGGGGTGATGTGGTCGTTTTCCGATACCCGGGCGATACGACAAAATTTTTTATTAAAAGAATTATCGGCTTGCCAAATGAAATTGTGGATATAAAAGGCAACAAGGTAACTATCACAAATGAAAATTATAAAGAAGGTTTCGTGTTGGACCAGCCTTTTGTTAAAAATCCCGCCAACAACGACACTCATTTTGAATTAAAGAGCGATGAATATTTCATCCTGGGCGACAATAGAAGTGCCAGTTCTGATTCAAGATATTGGGGGGCGGTAAAAGAAAATCTTCTAGCGGGCAGAGCTTTCTTGCGTTTATTGCCCATAAACAAAATCGGCATATTGCCCGGCAATTACAAACAAGCGGACCCCCAACAGTAGAGCAAGCTCACTACGGAACAAGTAGCATTATGAAAAAAACAACACGGGCGACTAAAAATAAAATACTTGAAATTTCGTCACCAAAAGGAATGAGGGATTTGAAGGACGAGGAGTATTATTGTTTCCAGGGATTTTTTGAAAAAGCGCAAGAGGTGGCGGTATATTACGGCTTCAAGCCGATTGAAACTCCGATGCTGGAACACAAAGAAATTTTTACCGGAAGCATCGGCAAGGGCACGGATATTGTGGATAAAGAAATGTACACTCTCAAAACCAAGGGCGGGGATTATCTGGCGCTTCGACCCGAACATACCGCTCCATTAATGCGCGCCTACATAGAACACGGAATGCAAGCCATGCCCCAGCCCGTGATGTTTTATCAGTACGGCCCGGCTTTCAGGCATGACAAGCCCCAGCGCGGACGCTATCGACAATTTTGGCAGTTTGATTTGGATTGCCTGGGAATTATGGACGCTTTGGTAATCAAAACAGGCATGAGTATTTTAGAAGAAGCCGGAGCAAATAATCTGACGATAGATATAAACTCAATCGGCGACAAAGAGTGCCGAAACGCGTATCTTAAAGAACTCACCGGTTATTACAGAAAACGCCTAAACGACCTGCCGCCCGTTGACCGCGAACGCTTAAAAACAAATCCGCTTCGCATTCTGGATTCAAAAGAAGAAAAGACAAAAGAAATCAACGAAGGCGCTCCGGATTCGGTTTCCTATCTATGCGCCTCTTGCAAAAAACATTTCAGAGAAGTGTTGGAATATCTGGAAGAAATGAATATAGCATACAACATAAATAAAAATTTAGTGCGGGGACTTTCCTATTACACCCGCACCGTTTTTGAAATTATAGAACAGAAAGGGAGCGAAGACGGAACTCCTCTCACTCTCGCCGGAGGTGGACGCTATGATTACCTGGCCCGCCAAATCGGCAACAAGCGCGATGTGCCGTCGGTGGGCATATCTATCGGAGTGGACAGAATAATCGCATCGCCTTGGTATAAAAAACTTTCCCCCCGCATATTAAAAAAGCCGAAAATTTATTTTATTCAATTGGGCTCCGAAGCCAAGCTGAAAAGTTTAAATATCATTGAGATACTGCGCAAAGCGCATATTCCCATTGCCCAATCGCTTTCCAAAGACAGCATCGGTTCACAGCTCTCGGTGGCTGAAAAACTGGCTATTCCTTACGTGATAATCTTCGGAGTAAAAGAAGCTATAGATAATTCAGTTATCGTGCGAGATATGTCCAGCAGGTCTCAAGAGACCGTAAAATTAAGCAAGCTTTTGGAATACTTAAAAGAACTGAAGTAAGAAAAAACGATGAAAAAAATAGTTCAAAAAGACGATAAAGTTTTACGCCAAAACGCAAAAGAAATACCGATTAGAGAAATCGCCACTCCTAAAATAAAAAAAATACTGAAAGAAATGTCTCTTGCTCTCAAAAGCCAAAATGACGGAGTGGCTATTGCCGCGCCACAAATTGGATATTCTTTGCCAATTTTTATCGTTTCCGGAAAAATTTTTCATAAGGATTTCATAAAGGGAGAAAAAGAATTCAAAAAAACACCCAAAAGGGAAATTCCCAAGGATCTCGTTTTTATCAATCCAAAAATTTCCAAACTCTCCCGTGAAAAAGAATGGGTGCCGGAAGGATGTCTGTCTGTCCGCTGGCTTTATGGCAAAACTTTTAGGTCTAAAAAGGCAACCATTATGGCTTACGACGAAAACGGCAAAAAGTTTCAGCGGGGTGCTTCAGGACTTTTGGCCCAAATTTTTCAGCATGAAACCGACCACCTAAAAGGCGTTCTTTTCATTGACCACGCCAAGGATATAAAAGAAGAATTGCCGAAATAGCTTATAGGTTATAGCTTTTGGTTAATAGCTTTATGAATAAACTAAACTTTGTATTTTGGGGAACGCCGGAGGTGGCTTCTGAAACCTTGGAAATTTTGAAAGAAAATGGATATTTGCCGTCACTTATTGTTACCTCGCCCGACAGACCTCAAGGGCGCAAAATGCTCATCGCTCCCCCGCCAGCAAAAATTTGGGCGATAGAAAATAACATACCCTACATTCAGCCGGAAAGTTTAAACCAAAAAGAAATCTGGAATGTTTTGAGAACCCTTGGGAGAAGCGACGGCGACGGACAGAGAAAATTTTCAGCAGAAAATTTTAGTGGTGAGCAAAATGTTCCAGATTTCTTTTTGGTAGTTGCATACGGAAAAATAATTCCGGAAGATATTTTGAATATGCCGAAACTTGGCTCCATCAATGTCCACTATTCCCTGCTTCCGAAATATCGCGGAGCCTCGCCGGTAGAATCCGCTATCCTAAATGGCGATACGAAAACCGGCGTAACTATCCAAAAAATGGAATACAAAATGGATTCAGGGCCAATCATCGCAACAGAGGAAACAGAAATCGCTCCCGACGAAAAAGCGCCAGATTTGCGCCAGCGCTTGACTGAAATCGGCGGAAAGCTTTTACTGAAGACTCTGCCGGAATTTATAAATGGAAAAACTCTGGAAATTAAACAAGATGAAAATGAAGCGACTTTTTGTAAAAAAATTAAGAAAGAAGACGGTCTTATAGATTTAAACGATGAGGCAATAAAAAATTACAATAAATTCCGCGCCTACGCGCATTGGCCGAGAACTTTCTTTTTCAAAGATGGCAAAAGGGTTATCATTACCAATGCTGTGCTGGAAAACGGCAAGTTCGTAATAAAGAAAGTCCTGCCGGAAGGCAAAAAAGAAATAAGTTGGGAAGATTTTAATCTACGCCACGGCGTAGATTAGTATTTGGACGTGAAAGGATTTCTTCTGGTCAGACCTTTGAGCATTTTTTTGATGCTCATTGCTCCGCGTCTGAATAGGGTCTGCTTGCGGTCTTTGTTTTTTTGAATATCATTAAAAAGACTTTCTTTTATCTCGTCAATCGCGCTGTATAAATCTTCTTTGTCCGAACTGGAATAAAATTCCTTTCCTTTTATGTTAATCAAGCAATCGGAATGAAAAATAACACCTGATTTATGGCGCTTAGTGCTTTGACCAACTTCAAAATTAACTAATACTTCTCCCCCGTCTTTTTCTATTGAGGAAAGCAACTTCTCCAAATTGGTAACCCTCTTAAGAACATAATCCTTAATGGCTTCCGTCAACTCCATATTTTTCCCTTGTAGATTTATTTGCATATACTTAATTATACTACAAAATTATTTTAATAATAATCTGCTCTTTAATTTATCAATTTGCTTCCGGACATTTCTTTCGGCTGATCAATACCCAAAAGACCCAAAATGGTCGGGGCTACATCAATAAGCGATCCGATGGGGTTTTCCTTGTATAAATTGTCCAAATTCTTTTTACTCGACTCTTTAAATTTTTCGCTGATAAATATAACTGGCACATTGGCCGTGGAGTGCTGGGTATCGGGCTTGCCGTTGGCCGGATCAATCATTTCCTCTATGTTGCCGTGGTCGGAGGTTATAATAATCGCCGTTTTGGAAAGATCGACTGATTTGATTATTTTTTCCAGCGATTTATCAATAATTTTTAACGCCTTTTCGGCGGCTGGAATATTCCCCGTATGAGCCACCATATCCGTATTGGCAAAATTTACCACCATTAAACTGAAGGATTTTTTCAAGCAACTTAAAATATTCTCCGTTATTTTTTCGGTAGACATTTCCGGATGTTCCAAATAGCCCTTTCCCAGGAGAATTCTGGAGGGCGCAATTATCCTTTCTTCTCCCGAATAAGGGTCCAGCTTGCCTCCATTGAAAAAGTTTGTCACATGGGCTTCTTTTTCGCTTTCCGCCAGGCGGAACTGTTTCTGTCCTTTTTTGCTTATCACCTCGCCAAGAGCGTTTGGCGGGACATCCGGTGGATAAGCAACCAGCACTTTAAAGCTGTCATCATAATCAGTCATGGTTGCAACCAGCAGATTTTTTAAAATACGCTCTCTTTTAAAACCTTTGAAATTCTCAAGGATAAAAGGGGGGACGATTTGCTTCATTCGGTCATTCCTGAAATTAAAAAAAAAAAAAATGATTCCGTCGCCGTCTTCTATTTTGGCGCTTTTCCCATTCTCGTCTAAAATGGAAACCGGCACAATGTCGCGATCGTATATTCCTCTTCTGTACGATTCTTTTAAATAATCCTCGGCTGATTTGTATTTTCCTCCGCTAGCGTCAACCATTACATCCCAAGCTTCTTTGACCAACGGCCAGTTTTTAACGCGATCCATGGCATAATTGCGTCCGCCAATTGAAGCTATTTTTGCTTCAGATTTTGAAAGCATTTCTTTGATTCGATCCAGGCTCCTCATCCCTTCGGAGGGAAGGCTATCCTCTCCATCGGTCATCATATGAACATAAACCGAGGAGAAATTGTTTAATACAAAGAAATTTAAAAGTCCGATGAGATGACCTTCATGTGAGTGGAGCCCGCCGGGGCTGACACAGCCGATAAGATGAATCTTGGAGTGATTTTTTCTTGCGTGTTCCAGCACTTTTAAAAAAGCCTCATTTTTGAAAAATTTTCCATCTCTTATTTCGGAATTGATTCGGGCCAAACTTTGCACCACCACTCTGCCGGTGCCGATGCCTCCGTGACCGACTTCGCTATTTCCGTAAGTTCCCCATTCAAGCCCGACAACGAGTCCGGAAGAAACCAGATTGCAAGATTTATACGAAGAAACCAAGCTATTTAAAAACGGCATATTTTTTGCCGTCACGGGATTTCCCGGACCCCTGGGAGCCAAGCCAAAACCGTCCAGAATTATCAATATAACTTTTTCTATTGTCATTTTTTAATATCTCTGGTAAGAGCCCCTAAGATAATATTGAGTTCAATGGTCGCCACCCCCACAACCATATCCGCTCCGCCGTAATAAATAAAAAGTGTATCATCTTTTAGAACCATCCCGCACGGGAAAACGACATCGTTGACTAAGCCGATTTTTTCGTATGGTTCTTCTGGCTCAAAAATAGGGTCGGAAGAGCGCGCCAGAATTATGGCGGGGTCATCAAGGTCAAGCAAAAGAGCGCCAAGACGATAGGTATGATGATTTTTGGAAACGCCGTGATAAAGAAGCAACCAACCATACTTCGTTTTTATCGGTGGCGCCGAGATACCCACCTTCA
>Ga0076018_114_pt1 | contig 16255 bp, 20 predicted proteins | sample RifGroB1_FD_68080 | JGI IMG/M metagenome (GOLD analysis project Ga0076018, IMG submission 68080) | Parcubacteria (Nomurabacteria) bacterium GW2011_GWB1_40_7
AATGGAAAAAAGATTAAAGAAAGTATATGATATTCAAAGACGATTCGGTAACAAGAGAGATTAACTTCTTGGTAACAGTTTATTATGAGCTATAGCGGCCCGGTAGTCAAATGAAAAAGAAAAGCTAAAATAGGATATAGATATTCGGAAAAGAAAACGATAAAGACAAGCAGTAAAATTAAAGAGTATCGCTCGTAAGCCAGAATAAAAGAGAAAGCGGATTCGGGCAAAAAGGAAAAAAGTATTTTGGAGCCGTCCAAGGGCGGAATCGGAACCAAGTTAAAAATCGCCAAAGCCAAATTTACTATAACAATAACTGAAGTTATAAAATAAAAATCGGCAGACAAAGCAAAGCCGGACGAAATCCGAATAATAATTCCAAAAATGACAGCGATAAAAAGATTGGCCAGAACTCCGGCGGAAGCCACGGCCAGCGTCCCCCATTTTTTATTGCTTAAATTATTCGGATTGTAAGGCACCGGCTTCGCCCAGCCGAAGATAAAACCCGCCTGCGTGAGCACCAGGACCGCCGGTAAAAGAATTGACCCGAACAAATCCAGATGCGGAATGGGATTTAAAGTAAGGCGTCCGGCATTTCTGGCGGTATCATCACCGAAATATTCCGCCATGAAACCATGCGAAACTTCGTGAATCACGACGGACATAATAAGTATGACTATATAAAAAATTGCATTGGTTGCGTCCATATAAACTTTATGATAACATAAGCGGAATGAAAAAAATATGCGCGATCACAAAAAAGGGTTCAGTAATCGGAGGCGGATATTCAAACCGCACTCGCGCCACCAAATTCAATCCGACCGGCAAGAAAAGAAAATACCCGAATCTTCAGAAGAAGAAGATTTTTATTCCTGAGCTTAACAAAACAATCAATATAGAAATCTCCGCTCGTGGCATGCGCACCTTAAAAAAACGCGGCACCTACGCGACTCTCCTCAAAGCTGGATTAATACAAGCAAAATAAAAAACAAAAATCCCCTGAGCTTATCGATGGGGATTTTTTAGTTTGTATTTATCTTTTATGTGTGTTAAGTTTTTATACAGAGACAACCTGTCGGTTGTCACCAAGGAGGTGCACCACGCCGAGAGCATCCCCCTTTCATCTGTTCCTCAACCGTAGGAAGCCGTTCACCCGAAGTGAAACACTTTCAGGCCGAGAAGGCGGCCAAGAAGGGCATCTTCTGCTAAAGTCTGGGGGCACGCTCTCCAGCTGAAGCAGTCCAAACCCCGCCGGGGAGCCTTCGGGCTCCCCGGCATCACCAAAATCGTTAAGATTTTCTTTACATAGAAAACTCCTGGCGGTTTTTTTATTTTGCGCCGGCACAAAGGTTAAAGCATTCCCCTTTTTCTATTCAAACAATCAAGAATACCAAATAACATCACTTTTTAACGGCCGTCTAAATTTGATGTATTAATTTTTTATCTTTCGAATTGGAAATACTTTTACGCATTCACCAACTCCAAGATCGTGCAAACGAGCAGAAAATTCTTTTGGCAAGGGCCCTCTTCCCAGCCAAACACTTTGTTGTATCATTTCAAAATCCCACATTTTTAGTTGAGTACGAAGCCAATTTCTAATTTTTCTTTTCTTCTCCGGGATATCAAACAAAACCATAACTTTTACATCCCCTAATGGTATAAATAGGTCTTGTGTGAAAAAACGTGGCACTTATGCCATCCTTTTCAAAGCTGAAATAATAAAAATATAGTTACCTTTTATTTTTGTTCTAAAGATTTTAAATACTCAACGGCAGCGTTTAATAACTCTAATTGTTGAGGATATCCTGGGCTATAGCTTCTAGACTGCTCAATCTCTTTTCGTGCTTCCTCAATAGCCTCTTCAAGGCTAATCTTTCTTTCCGCCATTATTGCTTGAATCCCTTGGACAAGAGCATTCTTACTCATATCCTTTTCGGGAGGTTTTTCAGGCATTTTTTTATCTGGTGTCATATATTTTAATTATATATTATGCAGGCACAAAGGTTAAGGCATTTCCTTTTTTACCCGAACGACCAGTACGGCCGATGCGGTGCACGTAAGTATCGTAAGTTTGCGGCACATCGTAATTGATGACATGCGTGACATCAGGAATATCAAGTCCGCGCGCGGCAACGTCTGTCGCAATTAAAATATTTATTTTGTCTTTTTTAAATGAATCCAAAATACGAATACGTTCGCGACTTCTTTTATCGCCATGAATCGCGCCTACTTTAAATCCGGAATGCGTGAGCTCCTTGGCAAGAGTATCTACGCTGTGTTTCATTTCGCGGAAAATCAAAACTTTATCTGAACCATCTTTTTTCAAAACTTCGTGCAATTTTTCTATTTTTTCTTCTTTGGTTTTCACGCGAATGACATCTTGATCAATATTTTTTAGCGTTTCACCAGTAATCACTGAAATAAAAACAGGGTCTTTTAAATAATGTTCTGTTAATTTTTTAATTTCAGGAGAAAGAGTCGCAGAAAAGAAAAGGGTCTGATGTTCTTTGGAAGTTTTACCAATTATGTAAACCATCTCATCGCGAAAACCCATATCAAGCATTCTGTCCGCTTCATCCAAAACCACAGAATGACACGTTGATAAATCCAAAACTTTTTTATCAATTAAATCGCGCAATCTTCCGGGCGTACCGATAATAAACGAAACTCCCATTTTAATTTCTCTGATTTGCTTCATTATTGGGAGTCCACCCACGCAAGCCACAGAAAACATACCGAAACCAAAAGCAAGATTTTTGAAATCACTTTCGATTTGAAGCGCAAGCTCGCGAGTCGGCGCCATTATCAAAACTGTTTCCCTTTTATTTTGCCCTTTAGTCTTATAAATTTTTTCTATCAAGGGCAAAAGAAACGCAGCAGTTTTACCTGTGCCAGTATTCGCCATACCGAAAACATCGTGCCCTTTTATGACTGGTGGAATAGCTTGGTCTTGAATGGGTCGAGGATTTTTATATCCCGCTCTTTCAATATTTTTGTGCAACTGTTTGCCAAAAGGAAAATCGGCAAAAGTATGTTTTGCAACATATGGTTTTTCTTCCGCGCGTGTTCCTTTTTTTATAAAACGAGAAAAATCTATATGCTCACCACGAGATCTTTTATTCCCTCCTCCTCTTTTTGGAGAAAAACGGGAACCATTAAAAACTCCGTGAGGACGACGGATAGATTTACTCGTGCTAAAGCGACGAGGCGCATGCGAGGGGCTAGAAGCCCCACGCGTAAAACTGCGTTTGTTTATCATATATTTCTTTTTGTGTTATGGACATCAATCCCGCGACACAAAAGTCATAGATGATTTCCACAAGCGTCAGTCTCGTTAAGTAATAGTTGAGAATGATATTAAAAGAGTAGCATTTTTGCCTTTATTTGTCAATCCCGTTAGAGGTCGCGAGGGCTCCCAGCGCCTCTACCTCTAACGGGATCAACGTTTTATTAATTTAGATAAAAAAGTTATAATGACACCATGCAAGGCAAGCATGCAGATGAATCATATCTAGATCTACTAGAATATATTATGGAAAATGGTGCCACGAAGAGCGACCGCACTGGTACCGGCACAAAAAGTATTTTTGGTTATCAAATGCGATTCAACCTAGCAGACGGCTTTCCTCTTCTAACTACTAAAAAGGTGCCAATCAAGGCAATCATCCATGAGCTGATTTGGTTTTTGCACGGTGACACAAACTTAAAATATTTGGCAAACAATAACGTTCATATCTGGGACGAGTGGCCCTATAAGGCGTATTTAAAACAAAACAATCTTCCGATTCCAGAGATAAACGGAGAAGAATGGAAAAAAGGAATGACAGAATTTGTTGAACGAATTAAAAATGATGAAAAGTTTGCAAAAGAATATGGGAACTTAGGCCCTATTTATGGTTCACAATGGAGATGCTGGCCAGGAGAAAATAATGTTTGCTTAGATCAAATAGGTACGGCAATTGAGATGATCAAAAAAACTCCAGACTCACGCCGAATAATTGTTTCTGCTTGGAATGTTGCGGACATCGAGGAGATGGCAAAAGCTGGACTTCCTCCGTGCCATTGTCTCTTCCAATTTTATGTAGCCGATGGTAAATTGTCTTGCCAGCTTTATCAGAGAAGTTGTGATACTTTTCTCGGCGTACCGTTTAATATTGCTTCTTATTCCCTGCTCGTAATGATCATTGCGCAAATTTGTGATCTTAAACTTGGAGAATTTGTCTGGACCGGAGGCGATGTACATTTATATTTAAATCATTTAGAACAAGCGAGGTTACAGCTCTCCCGTCGCAAAGATATTCGCCCAATGCCAAAAATAAAAATTAATCCTGATAAGAAAAAAATTGAGGATTTTATGATAGATGATTTTGAGCTCATCGACTATAATCCGCACGAAGGTATAAAGGCGCCTATCGCTGTATAAAATTATGATTTCAATCATCTCCGCAATTGGTAAAAATAACGAAATTGGAAAAAAGAATGAACTTCTTTGGAATTTACCTGTGGATATGAAGCACTTCAGAGAAACCACTTCCGGGCACACAGTAATAATGGGACAAAAAACTTTTGAATCAATCGGCCGACCACTCCCAAAACGTAGAAATATTGTTTTAACTCAGGATAATAATTTTAGGCCAGAAGGAGTAGAGATAGTTCATTCGCCAGAGGAACTTGAAAAATTACTTAAAGAAACATCTAGTCCAAACGAAGAAAATTTTATTATCGGTGGAGGTATGATATATAAATTATTTATAGAAAAAGCAGACAAACTTTATATCACACAAGTAGATGTATCATTCCCCGATGCTGACACATATTTCCCAGAAATAGATAAAAATATTTGGGTGAAGGCAAAAAACGAAAAATATTCAAAAGATGATTTAAATAAATACGATTTGGAGTTTGTAGAATATATTAGAAAATAAATTTACCAACCTCCACCACCACCTCCGCCACCGCCGCCGCCCGAGGAACCTCCGCCTCCGCTACCCGAGCCCGATGGCGAAGAAGTCATTGAAGATGAGGCATACGAACTAAAGCTTGATAAAGAATTACTAAACATCACCGCACTGAAAGCGGTATTGCTCGATCCAGAATACCAAGACGGCGGTGTCGTATAAATTCCTTCAAATTCTTTCGCCCAAATATTGGCAACACCGAGGACCATGGCATAAGGCAGTAATTTTTCAAATATTTCTGGTTTTTTCTCTGGAGCATTATGAAAGAGTAATCGGTCCTTCTCCGCAATTCGCAAATAATCTTTAAGACCAAGAATATATTCTCGAGTGGCGACACCTTTTTCTGTTTTTGCTGGATAAAAATATGAAACAATTCCATAGATAATAAAAGAAAGGAAAATCCCAAACATAAGCGGAAACGGATTGCCGTTAAAAAATAAAACACCAAGAATTCCTCCGAAAAATCCAGAAGCCCAAATTGTCATAAATATCATTAGAATCAATCTACCGGCAGAATTTTTTATTCCTCCGAGATTTTTATAATATCCCTTAGTTAAAAGACCATCTGCCGCAGAATCTGCAATCCCTTTTATTTGTGAATAAAATACATTTCGGAGGTCTGACAACTTAACGACTTCCGAACTAAATAATCCCCTTAAAAGCTTTCGATCAAATTCATTCAGCGCATCTCCGGAGTCTTTTAGTTTTGTAAGTTCGTAATCAGTAGTATTAAAAAGTCCTAAAACTTTCTCCTCTGTTTGTTTTATTTTCAAAAATCCTTTTGTAGCTAAATAAATAATCTCCGCGGAAATATTACTCGCAGATATTTTTTCACTTAAAATTCCCGTCACCTCCATTGGGGTTAAATCACCGGGCACATCATACTGTGACACTATCACCCCGGTACCTTTCGGGTCTTTCCCTTTTTTATACCAATGTCTCAAAGAAAAAATTAAAGTGAGAAATGGTAATAATATTGCTATGAGCCATGGCAATAATGTGTCTAAATATTTTTCTGCCCACGTATAAGGAGTAACAATTCCTTTTGGAAAGCTGACAGCGACAGTAAGTCCTTCTCCCGCACCCAAGGGCACCGGGGCAGTAAAATTGTACGATAAATTATCTGCCTCATTTTCCAAACTACATTGCTCTGTGCTACCTTCCAGACCATAATAACAAGATGATTGAATAGCTGTGACTCCAGACGGTAAAAATACAGTTGCGCTCGCGGCATAAATAGGGATATTCCAATCATTGCCGGTTACATTCCAATATATTTCATCAAAATCCTTAAACTGGGCAACGGCTTTCGTGGCATGATATTTTATAATATATGTCCTCTCCCCGGTAAAGGTTACATCTGGATCACCCATTTTTATTTCAAAGTTCGAACCAGAATCAGATGATGTGGTAAAAATGTATGGATTATTGTTTTCATCAACTGCATTTACGTTCTCAATTTTCATTTTGTGACCCCAAGAAGAACGTGGAACAATATTGCGAAGCAAACCGTGCCTTTCTATCTCGCCTGTGTTGTAAACAATGTTTTCTACCACATCAATAGAATTATCAGCATTTACAAAAATATCTGCGTGAAAATTCACTATAGCCTCTTGTGAAAAATCTGTGTCCTCATTTTGCGCATAAGCAACACCAAAAAAAGACAGAGAAATTAATACTCCAAATAACAATATAAATAAGATTTTATTTTTCATCCCGTTAGAAGTTATTATTAATAAAGTTTAATCTTAGCCGTTCCGTTAGTAAACTTCTAACGGGATTCATTTTTTTCTAAAAGTTCCTTAACAATTTTATCTACTTGTTTGTATAAATCTTCAAAACTACCATTGTTATCAATCACAATATCAGCAACTTCTTTTAGATTGGCAATCTGGAGCTCTGTTTCCAACTCGTGATCTTTTTTAAATTGTTCAAATGTCTTGCCCGTATCATCTACATTTTCCTTTCTCAAAATAATTCTCTGGTACCTTTTCTCCATATCCGTGCTGATAAAAACTAGTCTGAACCCAGGTAATTTTTTAAGATAAACAATGTCCGCTAACCTCCGAACGCCGTCGACAATAATAATTTCTCGTTCGTCTTTTTTTACATCTTCATATATAACTTTTGCCAAAATATCTTCAGAAAAATTTTTACGCAGGACAGTAGATATTTTTGAGATATTTTCTCTGCTGTGCTCTAGATACAAACGATTTAGAACGTCGCGCAAGATAGTAGAAAATCGGTAAGAACTAGCTTTATAATTTTTTGTTAAATATTCTGTTGTTGTCCCTTTGCCGGCTGCAATTTGACTCGTTAATCCTAAAATAATTTTAGACATAAATTACATATCCTTATAGGTTTGCATTTTATTATTCAGTAATTCAAATTTGACTTTTGCTTCCTTGAACAATTTTTTACTTCTTTCGCCAGCATGATAATCTAAGTTGCAAACAACTCTTTTTATGCCTGCGTTAATAATCATTTTTGCGCAAGTATAACAAGGTGTCATGTGAACATAAATTGTCGCGCCGTCTAATGCAATTCCAAAACGTGCAGCGTTAACTATCGCGTTTTGCTCAGTGTGAACAGTTCTAACACAATGCCGGCTCTTTGTTCCATCTTCGTGTATCACTGTATGCATTTCGTGCCCCGTATCGTCGCAATGTGTGGTATTCATGGGCGAACCAATATACCCGCTAGACAAAACCCTTTTGTCTTTAACAATAACGCAACCTGATTTTCCTCTATCACAAGTACTTCTTGTACCAACAAGCTCAACTAGGTTTAAAAAGTATTCATCCCAAGAAGGCCTTTTGTCTTTCGCTATTTTTTTAATCTCTTTTTTCATCCCCTAAATATACTCCTAAAAATTAATCTTTAACTTCTACCCACACATATTTTTCTGCTGAAAAATATGTGTGGGCACACCTCGCCCCGTTGGGCTCCGGTCGATAGAAGTGAATTACTTCACTTCTATCCCCATAGACCGAGCAGAACCAGCAATAATATTTATCGCGCCTTCGTCGTCTTTTGCATTTAAATCAGCCCTTTTTTTGTTTGCTATTTCAAGAGCTTGGGCTTTAGTAATTTTACCTACTTTAGTCGTAGCATTCTTTCCAGAACCTTTTTCTACTCCAGCTACTTTCAAAATAAGTCCTGTTACTGGAGGAGTTTTTATAACGAAATCATAGCTTCGGTCTTCGTAAACAGTAATGGATACACCGACTTTATCTCCTGCCATTTTCTGCGTAGCGGCGTTGAATTTGGTAACGAAATCTCCGATGTTGATGCCTGCCTGACCAAGCGCCGGCCCCAAAGGTGGCGCGGGGGTTGCCTTGGCAGCTTGAATTTGTAATTTAATTTTTTTGGTTATTTTTTTTGCCATTTTTTAATTCGTAATTCGTAATTGATAATTCGTAATTCTAATTTATATCTTTTTAACTTGCAAGAAATCCAGCTCCACCGGAGTCTCGCGGCCAAACATTGAAACGAGCACTTTAACCTTGCCCCGATCCTGATCTATTGAATTTACTTTGCCTTCAAGGTCTTTAAACGGGCCATCGGCGATACGGACAGTCTCGCCGACCGACATGTCAATATTGTGCTTGGCGATGCCGGCATCCATTTTTTTGAACAAATAATCAACTTCTTCTTTTTTAAGAGGAACCGGATTCACGCCCGCGCCAACGAAACCGGTTACCCGCGGAGTATTGCGCACGACATACCAAGAATCATCGGTCACAATCATATCAACCAACACATAACCCGGATAAATTTTTTCTTCCACTTCCACGCGTTTGCCACCTTTAATTTTTATTTTCTTTTCAACCGGCACGATGACATTAAAAATTTTGTCGTTCATTCCCAAAGAGTCTATGCGCTGTTTCAAATTGCGAAGAACTACGTTCTCGTATCCGGCATAAGTATGGATAGCATACCAATTTCTAACTCCCAATGATTCTTGTTTCATAATAAATTTAAGGAGTGATTATTTTCTGCAAGCCCTGCGAAAAAATAAAATCAAATACTCCTAGATAATACGCAATAATAACGGACAGGATTATAACAATTAAGGTATAGTAAAAAGTCTGGTTTTTTGTCGGCCAGATAACATGTTTCAGTTCTGTTTTTGTCTCTTTTAAATATTCGGTAATTTTTGACATGTTTATCAAAAAGCCCCCTTTCAAGGGCTTTCTTAATAGTACTCTTTTTGCCAAAATAGTCAAATCCCCCTTGCGTCAAAATATATCCTATGTTATGCTTCCCGTATATGAGTCCTGTCAGAACAGGGCTTTTATTTTTAAAAATTTAATAAAACAATATATGTTAGACCTAAAAACATTCAAATCGGCGCTGGAGCAATTAGAGGAAGAGAGAAAAATTCCGAAAGAAAAAATCCTGGAAGCCATTGAGCAGGCGATGGCGGCGGCCTACAAAAAAGATTACGGCAAAAAGGGGCAGATTATCCGAGCCAAGTTTGATATGGAGACAGGTAAGACTGATTTTTTCCAAGTGAAAATCGTGGTGGATGAAAGCATCGCCATAATGAACGAAAGCGAGGAAATAAAGGGGGAAAACGATGAGCGCGTGCATTTCAACGCGGAGCATCATATTCTTTTAGAAGACGCGAAAAAAATAAAAAAGGGGGTAGAGTTAAACGATGAAATAATTTTCCCCCTGGAAACAAAAGACGATTATGGACGGATCGCCGCGCAGACAGCCAAGCAAGTCATCATTCAGAAAATCCGCGAAGCGGAACGCGCCTCCATCATCAACGAATACGGCACAAAAGAAGGCGAAGTTATTTCCGGCATCGTCCAAAAAGTGGAGCGAGGCAATGTCTATGTTGATTTCAACAGAGCTACGGGAATACTGCCGACCGAAGAGCAAATTCCCGGCGAATATTGGCAGCGCGGACAGCGCGTCCGGGCCTACCTTTATAGCGTGGAAGACACCCCGAGAGGCATTAATTTGCGCCTCTCCCGCGCGCATCCGAAATTCATAGAAAAACTTTTCACGGTGGAAGCGCCGGAAATAGAAAACGGCGTGGTAGAAATAAAGTCGGTCGCCCGCGAAGCGGGAGCGCGTTCTAAAATCGCCGTTCATTCAAACGACGAGCATATTGACGCCGTCGGTTCCTGCGTCGGACAAAAAGGCACCCGAGTGAACACCGTCACTGGAGAACTCTCCGGAGAAAAAATTGACATAATCCCCTGGTCTCCGGATCCTGTGCAATTCGTTTCCAATTCCCTCTCTCCGGCAAAAGTCATTTCCATCAAGCTAGACGAAAAAGAACATAAGGCAACGGTGGAAGTGGGGAACGATCAGCTGTCGCTCGCTATCGGCAAAGGCGGACAAAATGTGCGTCTCGCCGCCAAACTTACTGGATGGAGAATAGATATAAAAGGCGATGGCCTGCCTGCGCAGGCAGGAAAAGTAGCTGCTTCAACAGACGGAGAAAAAGTTGAAATAAAAGAGGAATAAAAAATTATTAATAAATAATAAAAAAAATATGAATTCATTTTTATTGTTTGCAGTCGTTAGTTCGGTTGTCGCTATTCTATATGGTTTGTTTTTAGCTAGATCAATTTTGAAAAAGAGCCCTGGAAATGCTCGCATGCAAGAGATTGCTAAAGCTATCCAAGAAGGAGCTTCGGCATATTTAAATAAACAATATAAAACTATCGGCATGATTGCCATAGTGCTTTTCTTTATTATTGGTTTCATGGAAAAACTTGGTTGGACGATGGCTTTCGGATTCTTAGTCGGCGCTGTTTTCTCCGCGCTGGCCGGATATGTAGGCATGAATGTATCGGTCAGAGCAAACGTTCGAACCGCCGAAGCGGCTAGAAACGGAATGAACAGCGCGCTTTCTTTGGCTTTTAAAGGCGGGACAGTGACGGGCCTTTTGGTCGTCGGTCTGGCTCTTCTCGGCGTGACCGCTTTTTATGCAATTACCAAGGACGTCACCGCGCTTATTGGGCTCGGTTTCGGCGCTTCGCTTATTTCTGTTTTTGCGAGATTGGGCGGAGGAATTTTTACTAAAGCAGCTGACGTCGGCGCAGATTTGGTCGGCAAGCTTGAAGCCGGTATTCCAGAGGATGATCCGAGAAATCCGGGAGTGATCGCGGACAATGTCGGCGATAATGTCGGCGATTGCGCCGGCATGGCCGCCGACCTGTTTGAAACTTACGCCGTTACTTCCGTCGCCACAATGCTTTTGGGTTCGCTTCTTTTTATTAATTTTGAAAATGCCATTCTTTATCCTTTGGTTATTGGCGGAATGGCAATTTTTGCCTCTATTGTCGGGACTTGGTTTGTGCGCTTGAGCAAGCCAAAAAATGGGAAAAAAATAAACATCATGGGCGCATTGTATAAAGGTTTGATCGCTTCCGGCATTATCGCTGGAGCTTTATTCTACCCTGTTACAAAATTACTGATGTCCGGAAATGGCAAATATGAGGTAATGGATTTATTTATTTGTTCTCTCGTGGGCCTTTTGGTGACCGGAGCTCTCGTCGTCATCACCGAATACTTTACTTCCACAAAATATTCTCCCGTGAAATCAATCGCGCTTGCATCAGTCTCTGGACATGGCACAAATGTTATTCAAGGTTTAGCTATTTCGATGAAGGCAACCGCTTTGCCACTTCTCACTATCGTTTTGGGAATATTAATTAGTTATTATTATGGTGGCCTTTATGGAATAGCCGTTGCCGCCATGTCTATGCTTTCAATGACGGGAATTATTGTGGCTATCGATGCTTATGGTCCGATTACCGACAACGCTGGAGGTATTGCCGAGATGGCAGAGCTTCCAGAATCGGTTCGAAATGTCACTGACCCTCTTGACGCCGTAGGAAACACCACCAAAGCCGTCACCAAAGGTTACGCTATCGGTTCGGCGGGTTTAGCAGCCCTCGTTCTCTTCGCCGCTTACACGGAAGAAATTATAAAAGCCGGAAAAAGCATTTCTTTTGATCTAAGTAACCCGTATGTGATTGTTGGTCTTTTCTTGGGAGGGCTTCTGCCTTACTATTTCGGCGCTCTTTGTCTGGAAGCGGTGGGAAAAACCGCCGGCAAAGTAGTGGAGGAGATTCGCAGACAATTCAGGGAAATAAAAGGGATTATGGAGGGCACAGGAAAACCGGATTATGCCAAAGCTGTCTCTATTATCGCGGGCGCGGCCATAAAACAAATGATCTTACCGGCTCTGATACCGGTTTTGGCGCCGATTTTGGTTATCGTTCTTTTTGGAAAAGAAAAAGGTTTTGTAGTCTTGGGCGGACTCCTCGTCGGCTCCATTATTACCGGGCTTTTCGTAGCAATCTCCATGACCTCCGGCGGGGGCGCTTGGGACCCACAAAGCCGCCGTTACCGGGGATACTGTCGGCGACCCCTATAAAGACACGGCCGGCCCCGCCATCAATCCGATGATAAAAATCTTGAATATCGTTGCCTTGCTTTTGGTGGCTTTCTTATTGTAATATTCTTGGCTTTACAACGTCATAAATAGTGTATAATAAATGAGTGTCGATTTGTTTATTATCATCTTATTATTAATTATTAACTAAAAAAATATATGAAAAAATATTTAAATTTGTTTTTTGTATTAGCTTTAATGTTTTCTGTTGCGAACATAACCCGCGCGGAAGACAATGCTAATTTCGGAGAAAAACGCGATGAAATTCGCGCCGAAATGAAGCAAAAGATAGAAAACATAAGGGAGGAGGCAAAACAAAAAATGGATGCTTTGAGGGCTCAAATCAAAAATGAAAAAGACGCGGTAAAAGCAAAGGTAAAAGAATTGAGAATTGCCGGCCGAGAAAAAGCATTGGAGAGATTTGATAAAGCGGTAGAGAGAATGACCAATTTGAAAAATAAGGTTAATGAAAAAATAACCGAGCTTAAGGCGAAAGGAGTGGATACCGCGGAAGCCGAAGCTTTCGTGGCGACTGCCGGCGCCAAGCTGAATGAAGCTAAAGACAAAATAGCAGAAATGAATACGCTTCTTGCTTCATCAATTGAAAAACTTACTTTGGAGCAAAAAACAGAATTGAGAAAATTAGCGCAAGAAACCCAGACACTGCTGGTGGAATCTCACCGGGCGTTAAGAGATGCGGTAAAATCATTGAAGGACGCGGTAAAAGCAAAAATGGAAAATGAGGGCGACGATGATGGTAACGAATAGATTATAAAATTATAAAGTTTATAACATTGCGGATTTAAAAATATGGAACCAGAAAAAAAATCAAATGGAGCGTTAATTGGATTAATAATAATAATCATTATCCTTATTGTCGGCGGCATCTACGTGTGGCAAACAAATAAAACTAAAGAAAATCCGCCACAGCTGTTGCCTGAAACTGTTACCACTGGGGACTCTGATGAGTTGAATGTCCTGGAACAGGATTTGAATGCGGCGGACACGAATGTCGGCGTTGACGTGAACGGCATAGATTAGAAAGGTTCCGGAAAAATCCCCGATTAGTTAATCGGGGATTTTTCTTTTTTTGACAAAACAAGCGAATAAATATAAGATAACCAAATGCTGAAAATAAGCATAAAAAAACTACCGAAAAGCGAGGTAGAAATTGAGGGAGAGCTGGAATCTGAAATTTTTGAATCTTATTTCGCCAAGGCCCTAAAAAAAATCGGCGAAAATTTTGAAGTGGATGGTTTTCGCAAGAGTAAAGTGCCGGAAAATGTTTTGCTTTCTAAAATTCCGGAAATTCAAATTCTGGAAGAAATGGCGCAACTCGCGCTTAATGAGCATTATCCTAAAATTCTTGAGGAAAATAAAATAGACGCCATCAGCCGGCCGGAAATCAGCATTACAAAATTGGCGCGCAAAAATCCCCTGGGATTTAAAATCAAAACTGCCGTCTTGCCGGAAATTACGCTCCCCGACTATAAGAATATTGCTAAAAAGATAATTTCCGGAATCACAAAAGAAGAGAAAGATGTTGCTGTTTCTGATAAAGAATTAGAAAACACGATTATGGATATTCGTAAATCTCGCGCGCCGAAAGTACACATGGCAACCCCTCCCCAACCCCTCCCAGAAGGAGAGGGGCAAGCGCCTTCTCCTTCGGAGAAGGCGGAGGATGAGGTGAAACCCGAACTTCCGGAATTTAACGACGAGTTTGTTAAGGCGCTCGGACCCTTTAAGGATGTAAAAGATTTCAAATCTAAATTAAAAGAAAATATAAAACTCGAAAAAGAAAATAAATTAAAAGAAAAGACCCGACTAAAGATTATTGAAGAAATAATCAACAAAAGCGAGATGAATTTGCCTGAAATTTTGATTGAGGTGGAGTTGGATAAAATTCTGTACCGGATGGAATCTGACATTGTTCAAATGGGACTGAAGTTTGAAGATTATTTGAAACATCTAAATAAAACAACAGAAGATTTAAGAAAAGAATTCCGAAATGATGCAGAGAAAAAAGCAAAATTTGGTCTCGTGATAAATGAAATTGGAAAAAAGGAAAATATTACCGCCGACCCCGAACAAGTAGCCAAAGAAGTGGCAATGATTTTGGAACACTACAAGGAGGCTGACCCGGAACGCGCTCAAATGCATGCCGAGAACATTCTCACGAACGAAAAAATATTCCGGTTTTTGGAGAGCCAAAGTTAAGCCAACTTAAAATACTTAAACAAAAATTCTCTAGTTTGCATTGGCCAAATGGTAAGAAATAGTATTTCGTTGACTGGAACCCACTCCACAGAATATTGGTCCTTTTCATTTTGTTTTTTGTATTCTGGCGAATTTTCGCTAAGTTTTACTACCTCTCCTTCAAAATTTCCTATCAAGAAAATTCTATTTCTACAAATATCGTCTGTGTAATCTAAAACTTCTTTAAGCCCACTTCCCTCGAGTGTAGTTTCCTCTTTTAGCTCCCTCAAAACCGCGTCTTCAATGCTTTCCCCTTCTTCCGTCATACCTCCAGGCAAAACATAATATTCTTCTCCATCTCTAAAACGATGTACCATTAAAACTTTTTCGTCTCTTACCACTAAAGCCGTTGCTCGAATTTTTTGCATACAAAAATAGTACCATATAAATACTCCTCACCCCTACCCCTCTCCGAATTACCAGAGAGGGGGAAAATACAAAATCTTTTTATAAAAACTTCTTTATTTCTTCTTTTATCTTGGTTAAAACATTTTCTAAATCTTTTTCTACTTCAGAATTCCAAAATCTTATAACTTTTATATTTTTAGATTTTAAATAATCCGTTCTCATTTCATCATATTCTTTATTTTCTTTTATATTGTGGCTAGAACCATCAAGTTCTATGGCAAGTTTTATTGGAGGTGCATAAAAATCAACAATAAACATATCAATTGGGTGCTGTCTTCTCCATTTTATGCCAAGATTTTTATTTCCAAGTTTTTTCCAAAGTATTTGTTCTGTCTTGGTCTCTTCTTTACGTAAATATTTTGCTTTAATTATTGTTTTTAATTTAACCACAAATTAATAATATATTTATTTGTTGTTTATTGCATCTTTTTCCCCTCGCCAGTACTCTGGAGAGGGGTCAGGGGTGAGGTTTGAAAAAAAGGAAAATTTTGATATAATACCTCCATGTTAATACCAACAGTTATTGAAAAAAGTCAGTTTGGGGAGCGAGCTTATGATATTTACTCTCGTCTTTTGCGTGAGCGTATTATCTTTTTGGGCGGACCGATAGACGACCATACCGCCAATATTATCATCGCCCAGCTCCTTTTTCTTGAATCCGAAGACGCTAAGAAAGATATTTTTCTTTATATAAATTCCCCCGGCGGATCTGTTACTTCCACCATGGCTATCGTGGACACGATGAACCATGTGCGCCCCGATATTTCCACTTTTTGCGTAGGTCTCGCCGCTTCCGGCGGAGCCATTATTTTATCGGCGGGCAAAAAGGGCAAACGCTTTATTCTTCCGAACGCGGAAGTAATGATCCACCAGCCAATGGGTGGAGTAGAAGGTCAGGCGACAGATATCGCGATAACGGCAAAACACATTTTGAAAACCAGAGATAATTTAAATAAACTTTTAGCTAAGAATACCGGCAAAACTTTGCAACAAATAGAAAAAGATGTTGAGCGAGATTTTTTTATGGATGCCGAAGAAGCGAAAAAATACGGCATTGTGGACGAAATAGTCACCAAATCCAAAATCCCCACCTCTAAAAAAGACAGCCGCTATAGCTCATAATAAACTGTTACCAAGAAGTTAATCTCTCTTGTTACCGAATCGTCTTTGAATATCATATACTTTCTTTAATCTTTTTTCCATT
>Ga0076018_109_pt1 | contig 14826 bp, 13 predicted proteins | sample RifGroB1_FD_68080 | JGI IMG/M metagenome (GOLD analysis project Ga0076018, IMG submission 68080) | Parcubacteria (Nomurabacteria) bacterium GW2011_GWB1_40_7
TAATTTTGTATTTTTGAATAGGAAATATATCGAAAAGATGCTATAATAGAGTTATGAAAAACTGGTCAATCAATACAAAAGAATTAAGTAAAAATAAGGATAAATTCGCTGTCTGGAAGCTGGAACAGCAAATTAATTTTGGCTTGGACAAGAGAAAAATTAAAGTAGCGGATCTCAAAAAGTATTGGGATATTCTTGACATCGATCCATTTAAAAGGAAATTTTTAGCACTTTTTATATAATTAATGTTTCATGCTTAAAAAATCCGTTTTATCTAAAAGCCAGAAAGATATTTTAGCGATAATAAGCAGGGACAAAACGATTTGTAGTAATTTTTATTTGACTGGTGGAACAGCCTTGGCTGAGTTTTATTTACATCACCGCCTGTCTGAGGATTTAGATTTTTTTTCAGAAAATGAATTTGAACCCCAAAATGTTTCGGTATTTCTAGAAGTGGAATTTCAGCAAAGTTTTAACCGGAATCTATTTTTTCTTGACTTAACGAACGGTGATAAAATAAAAACGGAATTCACCTATTTTCCTTTTGTTAGAATCGAACGAAAAGAAAAAATGGGGGACTTGTATATTGATAGTTTGTTGGACATTGCCGTGAACAAGGTTTTCACTATTTATCAGAAACCCAGATCTCGTGATTTTATTGATTTGTATTTTATTTTGAGAGAAGATAAGAATTTATCATTAGATGATTTAATTAAGAAAGCCCAGATAAAATTTGATAGTTATTTAGATCCGCTACAACTTGGCGCCCAATATATAAAGGCCAGAGAATTAAAGGATTTTCCTAAAATGCTTGTGAATATTGAAGATAAAATTTGGCAAGATTTTTTTATAAATGAAGCCAAGAAGCTTTCTAAACAAATAATCAAATAAATAGGGATTTTGTTTTGAAGGATTTGTAATTCAATGCCAAACAACTCCTTTTTGGTGTTCATTGTCATACCGATTACACTAACAGGAATTATGAGCTATACGACATTATTTGACTGATCTTTTTTGTGAGCTATTAGGTCTGCTTGCACCTTCTGGCTGATGGGGATTATAATTGTAATGAGCAATCTTATTTAATTTAATATGAAAAAGACTTCATCTCATTTTTTAAGAGTCGGATTAGCCATCACGTTTTTGTGGATTGGCGTTTTGATTTTCAAAAATCCAGAGGCTTGGGGCGGATACTTGCAGCCCTGGGCTACCGGACTACTGCCGATTCCGCTCGCGCAAGCGATGATTGGCACGGCCGTTTTGGATATTGCCATCGGAGCTTTTTTGTTGTTTGATTTTCTGCCGTGGCTCGCGGCATTTGTTGGCGTTATTCATCTTGTCATTGTGCTTATAGTAAGCGGGATTACGGATATTACCGTGCGGGATATCGGACTTTTGGTCGCAATGGTGGCATTGATGATCGATTCTTTGCCCCAAGAAATAATACGGCGGATAACTTTTCTGAAAACCGCGCAAGAAGCCAAGACCGGTCTTTAGAAAAAAATAATTATTAACTTTAATCTCTAATTATAATCAATATGAATAAAACCATAGTCACTATTATTATTCTCGCGATAGTGTTTGGGGGCGGATATTTTTTATTTAAAGGCAAACCAGCCAATAACGATGTTCCGGCTTCGACGAGTCAGGAAAATATTGTTACCTATGCTAACGGCGGTTTTTCGCCAAACTCTTTGATGGTCAAAAAAGGAGATATTGTCACCTTCAAAAATCAAAGTTCGCAATCAATGTGGGTTGCTTCCGCGATGCATCCCACTCATCTGACATATCCGACGGTTGGCGGGTGCATAGGTAGCACCTTTGACGCTTGCCAAGGAATTCAGCCAGGCGGTTCGTGGTCTTTTAAGTTTGATATTTCCGGAACTTGGAAATATCACAACCATTTGAGCCCAAGCGATACGGGCGTGATTGTCGTGGAATAAGAGTTTAATCGGCTAATGCCAAAGTAGCTCAGCTGGTAGAGCAACCCCTTCGTAAGGGGTAGGCCGTGAGTTCGATTCTCACCTTTGGCTCCGTGAAAGAGAAAAACGCGAATGAAATAGAGACCGAAATAGACAGACTTGAAGAGCTGATGCAAAGTCCGGATTTTTGGAATGACAAAAATAAAGCGCAAGCGGTGCGGAAAGAATTGGCAGAACTAAAAGCAAAGCTTGGCGGCGCCCAAAAATACGAAAAAGGCAACGCCATTGCCACAATCATTTCAGGGGCAGGCGGAGATGACGCGGAAGATTTTTCGGCAATGCTTTTGTCAATGTATATAAAGTACGCGAACAAAAAAGGCTGGGAAATTTCTTTTATTCACGAACACAAAAACGATCATGGCGGATATCGCAATGTTTCGTTTGAAATAAAAGGTAAGAATGTTTACGGAACACTTAAAAATGAATCTGGAGTGCATCGGCTCGTGCGCATTTCTCCTTTTAATGCAAAAAAGCTAAGACATACTTCTTTTTCTTTAGTGGAAGTTTTGCCGAAATTTTCCAAGCTTGAGGAGAAGAATATTATTATTCCGGAAGCTGATTTAAAAATAGAATATTCTCGTTCCGGGGGCCCTGGAGGTCAGAATGTAAACAAAAGAGAAACTGCTGTTCGGCTCGTACATATTCCTACTGGTATTGCAGTGCATGCTTCCGGTGAACGTTCCCAAGAACAAAACCGCGAGCAGGCGCTAGCTATTCTTCGGGCAAAAATTTTCAAAAAAGCCGAGGAAGAAAAGAAAAGTGTAGAGGAAACTATGAAAATAACCAAAAATACGGAAATAGAATGGGGAAACCAGATCCGTTCATACGTATTGCATCCATATAAAATGGTCAAAGACCATAGGACCGGTGTTGAAACAAGCAATACTGATGCTGTACTAAATGGTGATATAAATATTTTTATTGATCCCGTTAGAGATAGAGGCGCTGCGAGCTCTCGTGATCTCTAACGGGATTGAGGCGGAGAAGGATTTATGATAAGATAGAGGAGAAAATGATTTATTTTAATAATGTTTCAAAAATTTATAAAGATACAGTGGCGCTGGAAGATATCACTTTTGCGGTGGAAACGGGAGAATTCGTCTCTATTGTCGGGCATTCTGGCGCTGGGAAAACAACCCTCACAAAGATGATTTTAGCGGAAGAAGATCCTTCTAATGGGACGATTTTTTTTGAGTCAATTAATGTAAATAAAGTAAGAAGCAAGGATTTAACCCAATTGCGTCGTCGTATTGGGGTGGTATTTCAGGATTACAAATTGCTTTCCAATAAAACCGCTTATGAAAATATCGCTTTTGCCATGGAAGCTGTTGGCAAGACCGAGGAAGAGATAGCGAGCGATGTCCCTCACGTTTTGGAGCTTGTTGATTTAGCTCATAGATTTTCCCACTTTCCAAATCAGATGTCTGGCGGCGAACAACAGCGTCTCGCGATTGCCAGAGCGATTATCAACCAACCCGAGCTTATCATCGCCGACGAGCCGACGGGGAATTTGGACCCGGTCAATACGCATGAAATAGTCCAAATTTTAAAAAAAATAAATGATTTGGGCACGACGGTGATTTTGACAACGCATAACCGCGGAGTCATTGAATCCGTCAATAAAAGAGTAATTACGATGGAAAATGGGAAAATTATCAGAGACACCAAGCACAATAAGTAGTGTGCTATAATTGAATAGCTATGGCGATAACGGCGTTAAAAAGAATTATAAAAAATGGATTTTTGAACTTTAAAAGAAGCGGGCTTGTTTCTTGGGCGGCGGTTCTGGTGGTTACGATCACTCTTTCCGTTATCACTCTCATTATTCTCTTGCAGGCAGTTTTGTATTTTTCGCTTAATCAAATCAAAGACAAAGTGGACGTGACCATTTATTTCACTACCAACGCGCCCGAAGACAAGATTATGTCCCTAAAATCTTCTCTGGAAAAATTGCCGGAAATAGCGCAGGTTTCCTATACCAGTAGCGAAGAAGCGTTGAAACTTTTTCGCGAACGCCACAAAAATGATTATCCGACGATTCAAGCCTTAGATGAAATAGGCGAGAATCCGCTCGGCGCCTATCTTAATGTCAAAGCCAAAGAAGTTTCCCAATACGGGAGCATCGCGAATTTTATGAAATCCGACAATGTTCTAGCGCCAAGTTCAGTTTCCATTATAGATAAAGTGAATTACTATCAAAATAAATTAGTCATAAACCGATTAAATACCATAATCTCCGGCGCGCAAAAACTCGGTTTTCTCCTTACCCTGCTTTTGGTGATTATTTCTATCATTATTACTTTCAATACGATTCGCTTAACCATTTTTATATCCAAAGAAGAAATCGGCGTGATGCGTCTTGTCGGCGCTTCCAAGATGCACGTGCAGGGGCCCTTTATGATTGAGGGCGCAATTTATGGCATTATCGCGACAATAATTACCGCGCTTCTCTTTTTGCCGGCGACCGCGTGGCTCGGTCGCGAAATGACCGATTTTTTAGGAATCAATATGTATGATTACTATATTTCAAATTTCCTCCAAATTTTCGTAATCCTTTTGTTATCGGGCATAATTCTTGGCATTATCTCCAGTTTTCTGGCGGTTAGAAAATATTTAAATAAATAAAAATTAAAGAGGAATGTCTAAAAAAGAAACAAAATACATTTTCGTGGTGGGAGGCGTTATTTCCGGAGTGGGGAAAGGTGTTACCGTATCATCACTCGGGCTTATTTTGAAAAATCGCGGACTTAAGGTAACGGCGATAAAAATTGACCCGTATATCAATGTGGATGCCGGCACCATGAATCCCACCGAGCATGGAGAAGTTTTTGTGCTTTCTGACGGGGACGAAACAGATCAGGATATGGGCAATTATGAAAGATTCCTTGATTTGGATTTGACTCGCTTAAATTATATGACTACCGGGCGGGTGTATAAAACCGTTATTGAAAAAGAAAGAAATCTGGAATACGGAGGCAAATGCGTAGAAGTTGTTCCGCATATTCCATTTGAAGTGATTAGGCGCATTAAAAAAGCGGGAGAGGCCGCCAAGGCCAATGTTGTTATTATTGAAATAGGGGGGACGATTGGGGAATATCAAAATATCTTATTTTTAGAAGCGGCTCGAATGATGAAAATTGAAAATCCCGAAAATGTTGTTTTTGCAATGGTTTCTTACTTGCCTACACCCGGAAAGATCGGGGAAATGAAAACCAAACCGACCCAGCACGCCGTTCGAACCCTTAATGCTTCAGGCATTCAGCCGGATATGCTGATTGCTAGAGGCGAAGTCAGCCTGGATAAAAAAAGAAAAGAAAAACTTTCACTTTTCTGCAATATGCCGACCGACAGGGTGGTTTCCGCGCCAGATGTGGAGAACATTTACGATATTCCGCTTAATTTTGAAAAAGAAAAGCTGTCTGACAAACTTTGCAAGATTTTAGGTATTGTTTGTAAAAAACCGAATGTCCCATCTTGGAACGCTTGGAAAAAATTTGCGCGCCACGCGCATAACGGCAAAAAGGCGGTCAAAATAGCCATGATCGGAAAATACTTTGAAACAGGGGATTTTATTTTGTCCGATTCTTATTTGTCCGTCATTGAGGCGATAAAATATTCCAGTTATGCGCAAAATAAAAAACCGGTCTTGACCTGGTTAAACTCTGCCGATTTTGAAAAATCCCCAGCTAAGTTAAGGGAACTAAAAAAATATGACGGCATTGTTATCCCGGGGGGTTTTGGTTCACGCGGAGTGGAGGGGAAATTAAATGTTGTTAAATTCGCGCGGGAAAATAAAATTCCTTATTTTGGTCTTTGTTACGGCATGCAAATGATGGTAATAGAATACGCGCGAAATGTTTTAGGGCTGAAAGACGCAAATACTAGGGAGGTTAATCCGAGTTCTAAAAATATCGTGATTGACGTAATGGAATCGCAAAAAGAACATTTGAAAAATAATTTATATGGCGGGTCTATGCGTTTGGGCGCGTATAAAGCGATCTTGCGCGATGGCACGATTGCAAAAAACAGTTATCAAAAAAAGGAGATTACAGAAAGGCATCGCCATCGCTATGAAGTAAATCCGTCGTTTATCGGCGATCTGGAAGCCAAAGGCCTGGTTTTTTCCGGACGTTCGCCGGATGGGCATTTGATGGAAATAGCCGAACTGCCAAAAAGCAAACATCCGTTTTTCTTGGGAACCCAATTTCATCCGGAATTTTTAGCCCATCCGCTCGCCCCGCACCCGCTTTTTACCGCTTTTATTAAAGCTTGCGTTGGAAGAAGGAAATAAAAAATTATTTTTACTATTTTATGCTATTTCGTTTCCAATTCAGTAAATGTGATGTTTGTTGGAACAGCAAATTTTGATAAATCAGGAATCCAGGATTCACAATTATAATCTCCAATTTGCTCAGCGTTGAAACCATAAGAACTTGGGTTGTTTACGCTCGCGCTACCTGTGGCATTGGCATCCATTTTTATTTTAAAACCCGTATTAGGCAAAGCGGAAGTCCAACTATAGGTATAATCGTCGCGGACAATGATAGTTGAAGCTACGTCCATATTTTGTATCTTGGTGCTGTATTCTCCGCGGATCATGCCATCGTTTATATAAGTTATTCCTTTGGTTTCCGTATCGTTAACGTTTTGGCTAATCTCGCATTTATAAGCTCCCCCTTGTCTTAGAAATTCCGAAAAAGCCATTTTTCTGCCGGACGGCATTGCTGTTTGCTCTTGTTCCGTGTCCATTTCATCGTTCACGTCTTGAATATCGTTCGCGCTTTTATTTCCAAAGACAAAGTACCCGCCGACAACCAAAACTCCCACGACAACCAACGAAATTATTGTTGTTTTTGACATAATTTTTTTATGTTATTAATTAATTGCTAATAGAAGTATTATAGCACAATGCTTTTAAACACGGAAATGCTGATTTCTCTATTTGGCTGCGGGGCTTGGGATCGAACCAAGATTCACGCTTTCAGAGAGCGTTTGCCTACCGTTAGCAGACCCCGCAATTCTTTAAACTTAGCACATTTTTTCTGGAATTAGAAGCGCAGATCTGATATAATAAATTCGTAACTATTTTTGCAATTTCCTTATTTAAATCCTGTTTTGCCATAAATATGAAAGATTTTGTATCAGAAAAACAAGATGGAATCACTCCACTGAAAACCGAAGACAAAGCGGCTGAGCTTGATAGATTAAGGGAACAGGAAATCCGAGAACAAATGGTATTGGGCCCTAGTGGACAATTTTTGGCATGGAGACCCAAAATAACGAAAAAATTCAGAGACAGAATTATTGCAGGAACAAGCGCACTTGGCATACAAGGGATTGATACGGATACTTCTTTGAGAATTACCAGCGAAAAAAATAGATTCACCGACGAATATACTGCAGAGGATTTGGAGAAAACAGGAGAACAATTGAACAGATCTAGGCAGAAATTTCGCGCCGGCAGGGCGCTCGGGCGTTTGTTGCGCGCTCTTAGTTCACGGCGCATTTATACGGGCAATATAATAACAACAGCTTTAGTGCATGGTGGTAAAATCGTAAAGGTTGACAGCGATTATTTAAAAATGGATAAAGATGAATTGGCTCGGCGGGAAGCTGACGGGCTAGTAACCAATTTAACCGTGGATGAAGTTGTGCTAATGACTCCCAGCGCCGATTGTCCATCGGTGACTATGTTTGCTCCCGACGTGAATGCAATCGGATTGGCGCATTGTGGCTGGAAAGGATTAAGGGCGGGAATAGTTTCAAAACTGATAAAAACAATTTGCGACGAATACGGCGCAAACATTTCTGAACTGCAGGTTAGCGTGAGTCCTAGCGCCGGGGAGCTGGAATATGAAGTAAGCGAGGATGTTTATAACGAATTTGTGTCTCAAGATCCAAGTTTTGCGAAGGCTTTTACGGAAACAACTCTACAAGCGGAGGAAGGAAAGAAAAAATTTCTTTTTAACCTAAACAAAATAATTGAATTGGAAGTTTTGAAAGCAGGGATAAAGCCTGAAACCTTTGAATCCTCGCGATTAAGTTCTATCGGTTCAGAGTTTTTTGCTTCGCAACGCAGACAAGGGGATTCTAGAAGCACCAATGTTTCGCTCGCCGGGTTGTTAAAATAAAATCATTCAGCGCTGTTGAATTCGGGACCTAAAAATATTTTATGTGCGGGGTGGCCTTGATAATTTTAAAAGCTTCCTCAGCGGAATCTACAATGGTGAGAATAGAAAGGTCGTCTTTGTGAATTAAATGATGTTTTAGGGTCCAATATTCCTCCATCCACCTTATAAGCGGTGTCCAAAATTCTTTATCGACTAGAATAATGGGAACTTTTCGGGATATTTTTTTTGTTTGAATCAAAGTTGCCAGCTCAAGCGCTTCGTCCAATGTGCCGAATCCTCCGGGGAAATACACATACGCCTGCGCCGCATAAGCGAGCATTACTTTTCTGGAAAAGAAATAATGGAAGCCGATTCCTTTTTTAACCCAAGGGTTGATTCGCTGTTCATAAGGCAATTGGATATTAAGACCGATAGATTCTCCTCCCCCTTCATTCGCGCCACGGTTTGCCGCCTCCATTATCCCCGGACCTCCGCCTGTGATAACTCCATACCCATTTTTTGCCAGCATTAGGCCAAGCTCTCTCGCTTCTCCGTACCAATGGTCGTCTTCTTTGATCATGGCAGAGCCAAAGATGGTTACCGTCTGCATATTATTGAAATCCGCAAGAAACTGAAATCCATTGACGAATTCAGAAAAAATTCTAAGGGTTCTCCATTGAAAAGACTCCCGCCAATCTTCCAGACTTTCTTTGTATTCCGGCAAATCGCGAGCCGGAACGTTTATATTTTTGTTTGATGTAGTCATACCAAAATTATACCAATTAAAACTCAATATTCAAAGATGTTGCCGGTGAATCGTTGGCAAACTCGATTTTCTTTGTTACAATGAAACCATGGATAATGAAAAAAAGCAAAAAAGTGGCATACTAAATGTTATAATTATAAAACATGCGGCTCAAAACACTTCAAATAAACGGCTTTAAATCTTTTGCTCAAAAGACCGTTTTGGAGTTTGAAAATCCCATTGTCGCTATCGTTGGGCCAAACGGATCCGGGAAATCGAATATCGTAGAGGCGATTCGTTTTGTTTTGGGAGAGCAATCCATGAAATCAATGCGCGGGAAGGGAGGCTCCGACCTTGTTTTTAAGGGGTCAAAAAACTTGCCGAAAGGGTCGCGAGCTTCTGTTTCTATTTATTTTGATAATACGGATAAAGTTTTTAAGTTAACTAACGACGGGGGCGAAGATATAAATTTAAATTATGATGTCATTTCAATCTCGCGCGAAGTTTTCTCCGATGGTTTGAATAAATATATTTTAAATGGCTCCGAGGTCAGACTGAAGGATATCCATAATTTGCTGGCTTCGGTTAATGTCGGTTCCTCCGGGCATCATATTATTTCCCAGGGCGAAGCAGACAGGATTTTGAACGCCAACGCCAAAGAAAAAAAAGAAATGGTGGAAGACACGCTCGGGCTTAAAATTTATCAATATAAGATAAAAGAGTCCGAGAGAAAATTGGAGCGTACGAATGAAAACATGAAAGAAGTAGTTATGTTGCGCAGGGAAAATGCTCCACACCTCAACTTTTTAAAGAAACAGGTTGAAAAATTTGAAAAGACAAAAGAAATGCAAGTTGAGCTTCTTGCCCTTTATCGAGAATACTTAAAAAAAGAAAGCATTTATTTAGAAGAAGAGAAAAATAATTTGTTAACCGAGAGGCATAAACTTTCTAGCGAGTTAAAAAATGTTGCTGGTAAAATTTCTGTTACCGAAGAGGATAGTTCTACTAAAGGTAATAAGAAAATAGAAGAATTAAGAATTCTTGAGCAAAAGATAAACGCTATTCGCGGAGCAAAAAGCGAAATGGGGCGCAAGCTCGGCCGCATTGAAGGAATCTTGGAAGCAAGGGAAAATAAAGTAAAAATTTCCGGCAAGTGTCCTTTGTGCGGAAGTGAAATTAAAGAAGCCGGAGAAGAGCAGATAGAAGAAAGACATAATGAGGAAAAAGAATTAGCCGATTTAAAAAACTCCCAAGCAAATGTTCTTGCTGAAATACAAAAAATAGAAATAGAAGAAAAAGAAATTTCTCAAAATATCGAAAAATTAAAGCAAGAAATAAACAAAGAGATGGAAACTCTGCGAGATTTGGAACGGGAAAAGTTCGCTTTTAAGGTTAGACATCAGGAACTGTCTTCTGTCTTAGAACTTATGGCGATAAAAGAAGGGAATTTGAGAAGCAGGAAAGAAGCATTTGAAAATGAGATAAAAGAAGGCATGGCGCTTATAGGTCACGAGATTCTTTCATATAAGAATTTTGAGTTTGGAGAAGATAATGCAGTGTCTGCAGAAGAGCAGAAGAAAAAAATTGAGCGCCTAAAAATAAAATTGGAAGACGCGGGCATGGGTAATGGGGCGGAATTGATGAAAGAATTTAAAGAAGTTTCTGAGAGAGACCAGTTTTTGGCGAAGGAAATGGAAGATTTGGGAAAGAGCATAGAATCCCTGCAGAATCTCATAGCAGACTTGAAGAAAAAAATAGAAATAGAATTTAAGGAAGGAGTGAAAAAAATAAACGTAGAGTTTCAGGAATTCTTTTCGCTTATGTTTGGCGGCGGGCATGGCTCGCTCTCCATAATTGAAATTAAAAGGAGAAAATCTGCAGAAGCGGATGAAGAAAGCGAGGAGGCGGAGGAAATGAAAGACGACGAAGAAGTGGTTATTGAAAAGGGGATAGAAATAAATGTCTCCCTCCCGCATAAAAAAGTGAAAGAACTTCAGGCCTTGTCCGGAGGAGAAAGGTCGCTTACTTCCATCGCTCTTCTTTTCGCCATGTCGCAAGTCAATCCCCCGCCGTTTTTAGTGTTGGACGAGACGGATGCGGCACTGGATGAAGCCAATTCCCGTAAATACGGGGATATGCTAGAAAAACTCTCCAAACATTCACAACTCATCGTTGTCACCCACAATCGCGAGACGATGTCCCGCGCCGGCGTGCTTTACGGGGTAACCATAGGCGCAAACGAGGCCTCAAAGCTTCTCTCGGTAAAATTCGAAGAAGCTACGCAAATTGCGAAATAAATCTTATTGAAACCTTACTCTTTCTTCGTCTCCTTGAGTTATTTTTTCTAGTTGGAATACTGAATTTAGTTGCGTGGTGCTCTTTTTAGCAGTTATCGAACCATCTTTAAATAATTTTAATTCCAAAAGCATTCCTTGCATGGTTGGCTTGCTCCATGATTGGTCAAAAATGAAATTGCCGAGCGAGTAGGCGATGTAGCCGTTTTTATAAACCTCCGTGTCTTGTATTACATGCGGATGCGTGCCGATAACAATCTTTGCGCCATCGTCAATCGCTTTATGCGCGAGTTCTTCTTGTCTTGCATTGTGTTTTGTTTGATATTCTTCACCAAAGTGAAAAGCGACGATGAGGTAATCAACTTGTTTGGCTGCATTTTTTATAATGTTATCAAAATCAGAATCGCTGGCTAATAATACTCCAACTTTATCTATTCCCGCAGACATATAATTTGGTCCAACATCAGAAAATGCCAGATAGCCGATTTTCATACCATATTTTTCAAAGACCACTGGCGTTTCTGCCTCTACGCTGTTATTTCCACCCCCAGTATAAAGTATTTCATTTTCCTTCAGGCGAGCGAGGGTATCAATAAAAGCACTTCGTCCCCAGTCTGCGACGTGATTGTTTGCCAAAGACACGATGCTTACGCCTGCGCCCTTAAGCGTAGGAATTACAACTGGATCCATCCTAAACGAGTATAAATTTTTCTGATCAACTCCCCGGTCTGAAACAGGACCTTCCAGATTAGCAAAGAAAATATCTGAATTTCTTAATAATTCCAACAAATTGTCTGATTTTTCAAAAAGCTGAGAGTAATCATTATTGAAATTTTTTACCACTGAATTTTTTACTCCGCGATCAAGCATAATATCGCCGGCGAAAACCAGAGTCGCAAAATTTTGATCTCTAATATCCGGTATTCCGATTTTTTCTCGTACCCAATTAGTGCTTGCGTCAGCCACGCCTCCATAATATATATTTTTTTTTAAGTATTTTAAGATACTCTCCACATCTTTGCGACGATCGGGGCTTTGCAGTATCGTAACGGCGATAGGGCGAGAGCCGGATTCGCCGAGAGGCAGATTAAAAAGCGAAACGACTGTTTGCTTGGCCTCGTCCGTGTACCCGCTTTTTCCTCCCCCATAGCCGTCTTTGCCGAGAAATTGGCTGATATTTGACCAGCTGTGTTTTTTATTGGAATAGCTTCTTTTTGTTGTAATTTTAAATAAATCCGGATATTGTTGCGTTAAATATCCCGTTAATTTAAACAAGTCGGATACGGTTGACTGATTATTTGGAGAAAGCCCGCTTGGGTCTTCAAATGAAGTTGAGTCCATTTGCAATTTTGCCGCCTTTTGATTCATTTTTGCGATAAAACTGTTTCTGCCGAAATATAAACTGAGCGCTTCCGCCGCATCATTGCTTGATTCCAAAAGAAGGGGATACAAAAGGTCGGAGATTTTAATTTTTTCCCCCAATCTTAGATTGCCGTTTGCGCCGTGAGTCGCCAGAGCCGTTTTGCTTACCCGGGTTGTTTCCTCCGGGGCCGTTATCTCTTTGGCGACAAGCGCAGTCATCAATTTAGACAGGGAAGCAATTGGGAATTTTTGGTCCTGGTTTTTTGAGAGAATTACTTCGCCGGTGTTAATATCCCCAACCAAATACGCCTTGGCGGATATTTTGGGTCCTCCATTGGTATCTTTGTTTATGTAAAAATACTTAAATTGCTCCGCTTTATCGGGTTCTTCCGGGGCAAGTAGTTGTATTACGGAAGCTTCGTCGCCGGGCGATAGTATTTTTCCTTCAAGAAAAGAGAACGCGACATTGGTCAAGGATATTCCTATGATTACTGAAAAAACTCCCCATAAAATTTTTGTATTTAAAAATCTTTTCATACTAAAACGTAGTCAATAGTTTTTCTTTCTAAATCTACCGCCCTCACTTTTATTTTAACACGGTCACCGAATCGATACTTTTTCTTCTTTTTTTGCCCAACTAATTCTAGCTTTTTCTCATTGAGGATATAGAAATCGTCATTCATGTCTCGCATTCGTACGAGTCCCTCGCATTTTGTTTCTATTTCTTCCACATACATGCCCCATTCAGTTATTCCGCTTATTATTCCTTCAAAATTCTTACCCAAATGTCTAGACATATATTCAACCTGTTTATATTTAATAGAAGCGCGCTCCGCGTCCGAAGCTCTTTTTTCTTGTTCAGATGCGGCCAAGGCTATCTTCTCAAATTCAAGTAGTCTCTCTTTTTTAATTTTCCTTCCCTGAAGATAACCTGAAAGAAGTCGGTGCACTACAATGTCCGGATATCTTCTAATCGGGGAGGTAAAATGTGTATAATGCTCAAAAGCGAGCCCGTAATGTCCTATGTTTTTTGTAGAATAAATGGCTTTTGCCATGGATCTTACTATCGCTCTTTGCACGGTATCTTCTTCGTTTCTACCCGCCAGACTGGATAAGAGCTTGTTTATTTCATGAGTCGGGATTATTCCATTGCTTAATGAAATTTTGTGCCCCAAACTTCGCAGGAAAAATGCCAAATCCTCCATTTTTTCTTTGCTTGGCAAATCGTGTACACGATAAATAGAAACATTTTCATCATTTGTCTTCCTGCCTTTCTTGGGAGAAAGCACTTCGGCCACCTTTTTATTTGCCAAAAGCATAAATTCTTCGATCAACCTATTTGAATCGCCACGTTCTTTTTTTATTACTTTTATTGGTGTCCCTTTCTCGTCCAAAACAAACTTCACTTCTTCCTGGTCAAGCGAGATCGCACCTTGGGCGAACCTTTCTTTGGTCATTTTTTTTGCCAAATTGTTTAAAATGAAAAGTTCTTTGTGAAGCGCGCCGGATTTCTTGATTGAGTTCTCAGCTTCTTCGTAAGTAAATCTTTTTTTTGAATGGATCACGGTGCGTCCGAACCATTCGCTTTTTACCTTGGTATTTTTGTCCAAAATAAAAACAGCACTCATGGTAAGGCGATCCTTGTGGGGGACCAAACTGCACAAGTCGTTTGAAAGAATCTCTGGCAGCATTGGTATCGTTCTGTCTACAAGATAAACAGAAGTTCCGCGTTCTCGCGCTTCAACATCCAGAGCGCTGTCGACTTTGACATAATGCGATACATCGGCAATATGAATACCTATCTCAAAAAGCTTTTCTGGATTTGCCCCACCCCTTCGCCCCTCCCCATTAGTCACTAATGGGGAGGGGTTGGGGAGAGGTTCTGAATTTATTTCCCTAAAAGAAATTGCATCATCAAAATCTTTTGCGTCTGACGGGTCAATGGTAAAAGTTAAAATTTTTCTGAAATCTCGACGGCCGGCATAATCACTTTCTTTTATCCCATTTTGTTTTATTTTTCTAGCTTCTTCTTCAACTTTATTTGGGAGTTCAGCATTGAAACCTTTTTCCATGGCTATCGCGCGCATTTCAATGTCGTTGTCGCCGGGTTTTCCTAAAACTTTTATTATTTTCCCCTCTGGTGCCTTGCGAGGGTCGTTCCACAAAACTATTTCCGCAAAAACCTTCTGCCCGGTCTTAGCGTTATTTAAAAATTTCTCTGGTATCAAAATGTCGGTATACATTTTTGTATCGTCTGGTTTCAGAAAAAATACCTCACCCCCAGCCCCTCTCCTGTCAGGAGAGGGTGGCCGAAGGTCGGGTGAGGTTTCAAG
>Ga0076018_108_pt1 | contig 14644 bp, 15 predicted proteins | sample RifGroB1_FD_68080 | JGI IMG/M metagenome (GOLD analysis project Ga0076018, IMG submission 68080) | Parcubacteria (Nomurabacteria) bacterium GW2011_GWB1_40_7
GGAATAATAGAAATTACAAAAAAGAAATTAAAATTTTACAATTGAAAAACCGGAATGATAACAAAAATAATCAAAAAAAACAGATTAAAAAACAAAAATTTTTTTGTGGAACCGGACGAGATTTTTCTTGATTCAAAAAATCTGCAGAATTTTGACCGCCAGCAATTTGAAGGACGCATAGAAAAATCAATTTCTAAGAAAAATATTTTACTACTCGGTGTTTTATTTTTATTTTTTATGGGAATTTTTGGAATTCGCCTTATTTATCTTCAAATTCAAAAAGGCGAAGCGTATTTCCAGCGAAGCCAGAACAATGTTTTAGAAAAAGCCGTTATTTTCACCGACAGGGGAATAATCTATGACCGCAACAAAATAGAGCTTGCTTGGAATAAAAAAGAAGAAGGAACTTCTGTTCCCACCCGCGTTTATTTATCGCCCGGATTTTCGCATTTGCTCGGATACGTCAGCTATCCGGCGCAAGACAGTTCGGGTAATTATTGGCAAGGCGAATTTATAGGCAAGGATGGGCTGGAAAAAGAATACAATCACGAGCTGAAGGGCGAAAATGGATCAAAAATAATAGAAACGGATGCCCTGGGAAAAATTTATTCGGAAAATATCGTAAATGCTCCCAGTCCGGGCGCCAATTTAATAACGGCAATTGATTCACGAATACAAGCGGAATTATTCACTCTTATTAAAAATCTTTCAGAGAGCGGGGCTTTTGCCGGCGGAGCGGGAGTAATTATGAATAGCCAAAACGGGGAAGTCATAGCTTTAACCAGTTTTCCAGAATACGATTCCGAGATTCTTTCTTTTGGAAAAGACGCACAAAAAATCAACGACTATCGGACAGACAAGAGAAAAGTTTTTCTGGATAGAAATATCTCCGGACTTTATACCCCGGGATCAATTGTTAAGCCGTTCTTTGCCCTGGGAGCTTTAGCCGAAAGCGTGATTGACCCATATAAAAAAATTCTTTCCACCGGTTCTATTTCCATTCCCAATCCTTATTTCCCAGGTCAAAAAACGGTTTTTAAGGATTGGCGGATAAATGGCTGGACGAATATGATGGAAGCTCTAGCGGTATCTTCGGATATTTATTTTTATGAAATCGGCGGGGGATTTGAAAACCAAAAAGGACTCGGTATTGCGAATCTTGAAAAATATGCAAAACTTTTTGGGCTTGGAGACAAGACCGGAATTGATTTGCCGGATGAGAAAAAGGGGGTAATTCCGAGTCCGGAATGGAAAACGGCAAACTTTAAAGGAGATGTTTGGCGCATCGGGGACACTTATCATACGGCCATCGGGCAATACGGTTTTCAAGTAACTCCGATAGAAATGGCTCGCGCTGTCGGAGCCATTGCGAATGGTGGAAAACTGCTGACTCCGCATTTAGTGTTAAACGATTCTGAAAAAGAAAATAGAATTTTTGAAGTGAATTTGGATAAGGGTTATTTTGATATTGCGCATCAGGGAATGAGACTAGCGATAACTTCCGGAACCGCTATGTCGCTAAATGTCCCTTATGTGCAAGTGGTGGCTAAAACCGGCACAGCGCAAGTTGGCCTTGCAAAAAATAAAATCAACTCCTGGGTTATCGGTTTTTTCCCATATAAGAATCCCAAATATGCTTTTGCCGTAATGATGGAAGCCGGACCAAATACAAACACCATCGGCGCCACTTCCGTTATGCGCCAGCTTCTAGACTGGATGTCTATAAATACTCCGGAATATTTTCAGTAAAATTTCCAAATCAGAACTAACAAGAATTTAACGGGTGACGGAAATTGTTATATTCCCCGCGCCGTCCGGATCTTCGCCGATGGCCGAAACTGTGATTCTGCCATTGGCATCTTTTACCACGGTGTATTTTGTATCATAAGCTACTGCGGTGCAATCAACAACTGTCGCGCTAGGGTCAAACGGCAAAGCGGAAATATATTTGGGCACAAGAGCATCGCAAAGGTCGGCTTTTCCAACGGTGTCGCTGATATTTTTCGCGGGCGCGACAAGAATGGCCGCCGGAATAGTTCCCTTATTATCGGCTATATTCTGACCGATAGCGTTAAGAATGGCATTCACATTACTGGTTCTCTGCGCGTTGCGAGCCTGCTCAAATTGCCGGGCCGGATTAATGGCGACCAAAACAATAGTTGCCAAAATCGCGACAATGCCGATGACGACCAAAATTTCAATTAACGTAAAACCTCTCGAATTCCTCAAGACTAGGCCTTTGTTTTTATTTACTTTTTTCAAATTCATAAATTTACGATAACTATTAATAATAAGAACTTATAATTTCGACTTTATTGTACTATGATTATAACATTTTTTAGATTTCCTCCCAAGACACAACAAATAAATCGGCTTTATTTGCCTTAACATTTAAATTAGTGGTTGCCTGCCGGAAAATTGCTTTGGTGTTGATTATTATCGGATTAGCGTCGGGGTTTATGGCCTGGATAATACAGGTATCGCCTTCGAAAACAATGATTGTCTCATCGCCCGCATAATTTGGATTATTGGCAAGTTCAAGAAGGGCAGTATCAACGCAAGCTTCGGCTAAAGCGGAGCTTCTTTCCTTAAGCTCGGAATCTAAAATATCGGAACGGCTGTAAAATCCGATAAAACTTAAATTGGTCGCAATCAGCAATAAAATAGCCGAAATAATAATGGCGGACATAAGAGCGGCAAATCCGGAATTGGTTTTTATTTTTTGGGAGATCATTTTCTAAGATATTTTGTAATGGTGAAAGTTGTTCCATTCATAATGGCTGTCGCCGCGATGCCAGCAGGACCGGAGCCGGATGCCGGAATATATTCAAAATCTAAGCTTGAAACTTCAACATTGTCAGTGGTTATTGGAATAAAAGCATTGCCATTATCGCTTTCTCTTATTTCTATTTTTGTTCCAACGAGCTGAATATCAATTTGGTTGTTATCGTATTTTGTTACAACAAGATTGTGCGCAGTGCCTATGGACGGAGTTGTAATAGTTTTAACTCCCGTCAGCGCCCAATTGATTTTTCGCAATACAAAATTTCCTTCCGCTTCGGTAACGGTTTTTGCGCTTAGTTTGCCGGACCCGTCAATCAGCTGAAAAGCGGACACAAAAGCGGTTCCTATCAGTAGAGAAAAAAGCGCGGTGTAAATTATGACTTCTATTAAAGTGAAACCTTTGTTGCGTTTGTTCTTCATTATGGTCCAGGTTTGATTATATAAATAGATCCTTGTCCAGCAGAATCATTTGAGGAAATATACAAACGATTGCCTTCGCAATCCATTGAGGGCTCGGTGGCATTTCCGGCCGGAGAAATAATAAATGGTGATGGGTTCCACGGAGTTATATTTAGCGGGTCGTCAGTTTTAAATATTTGAAGTTGAGCGCCCGTGCCAGGAGTACCCGTGAGGAGAAAAGACAAAAAATTCTTGACCGTAACACCATTCACGCTACTTGAGATATCGCGTCCGCCGAATTCCGGAAGCGCCACGGCAGAATTTGTATTGTCAAGAATATGAAAATCAAAACTGGCTCCGGTCGTTTTTCCCAGATATAATTTATCGCCGACTAAATAAATGCTCTTGCCGTTGCCCGCCCCATTCGGTGAATTAAAACTTCCGGCAAATATTGGATTATTCAAATTTGAAATGTCCAGAATTTGTAGCTCTTGAGTATTCGGTGAAGCAATGTAAGCGTAACTATCGCGCGATAATAACACATTAACTCCATTTCCAACTTCAAAACTGCCTAAGGGCGACACTAAATGCGAACCGCCGAAAAGCGAGGCGGGATTGCGCATATCAATAATATGAAATTCGGGTCCGCTGGCATTTGCACCAAGACCTAAAAACACGTATCCATTTTTATAAAATATGCTAGTTCCCGTGTTTTGACTTGTTATTGGGGGCGAACTCGCGATTTTCAGATTAACGCTAAAAGTTGGCGAACTGGGATTAGTTACATCAAAAATGTAAAGCTGTCCGCAAGCGGGATTTGCAACAGGATCGCAACTTGTGTAATCAGAACTGGTATTGCTCGCCGTGTAAGCATAAATTTTACTTGTAGCCAAATCCTCTGAAACACGAACGGCATTTAATCCTGAAATCACCGCTGGAGCATTATCAACTTCTCCGAGAAGCGTGGGATTGCTTGTATCGCTTGTGTCAAATACAAAAAGTGTTGGATCATCGGTGTTGGTTGTTTTGCCTGATGTTACATATAATTTATTTTTATAGGCATCCACATCAGTTAGAGTGTATGTTCCGATTGGAGAGATAGAAGAAAAGTCAATAATTCTTTCAATCTGCGGATTTTTCCAGTCTCCGGTTAAAACTGAACTGCAAGTGTCTCCGCCACTTGCCGCTTCCGGATTTGTCAAAATAGTGGCAAGTGTCGTTGAAAAAGTTTTCCCGACTATTTGCCAAGCAATAATTGATGTTACTTTTTTTGTAAATAAATCGGCTTGAATTACATCAAGCGTTTTTGTAAACATAAGTGGTCCGCTCATTTCTGTCGCGACAGACGAATTAACCAAATTAAAATCCAGCCGAGAATCAGCACGGGCTTTTTCAAGCAAAGCTTGCGCTTTGGAGATTGCCTCAAGGTTGACCTGCGAATCAACGGCAACTGATTGGTTGCCGAAGGTGACCATAATGACAGCGCTAATGGATAAAATAACCACCGCAAAAGCAATTAGTATTTCCAGAGTTATAAAGCCTTTAGGGCTACCAGTTAATTGCGCCTTCATTGTTTATTATTATATCCGCTGATTTTATGCCGTCTGTTATGTGAATAGTGGCAGTGGCGCCAGTTGCATTTCCCGTAAGCTGATCAAAAACAACAGCCGGAAAGTTGGTGTCAGGGTTTGAGGATATGTTGACATTGGCGGGAATTAATTCGTTCGTTAACGCGCCGGAAACGCAAGTGTTCCGGAAAATAACATAATCCGGCGCGATGTAGCATACCCCGTGCCTTGCTTCAAACATATTAGCCATCGAACGGCTACGGGCTTTCTGCAGAAGAGCGATTATTTTTGACTCTTCATCTTGGAAAGTGCCGGACAGAAAAGAACTAAAATCCGCAATCATTCCAAAACTCACAATAGCGATTAAAACAGCTATCGCTACAACTATTTCAATTAATGTAAAACCTTTTTGATAAATCATATTTTATCTTGCGTTCAAATGTTGAGTGATTCCGTATATCGGCGTAATAATTGAAACAGCGATGAAGCCGACGAGCATTCCCATGATAATCATAAGCGCGGGCTCCACCATATTTGAAAGATTTTTTGTGAAGTCGTCTATTTCCGCCTCATACATTTCAGAAAGATAAAGGAGTGAATTCGCCAAATTTCCGCTATGTTCTCCGACAGAGATTATCTGCGTTACCAGATCCGGAAAAAGATCTCTCCGTTTATTCAGATGCGTTGATATCTTTGCTCCTCTATTTACCACCCCCGCCAGTATTTTAAATTCTTTTTTATAAACCAGATTCGGAGTCGTCTTTACGGAAATAGACAAAGCTTCGCTCATAGCAACACCGCTCTTGAGAAGCAATCCAAAAGTGCGCGCAAAATTCGCCATATTGTAATCCCGAATTATTTTTCCAATAATCGGTATTATAAAAAGGAATTTATGAAAATAAAAACAGATAATTTCGCTCTTTTTTAAAGCAATTATGAGAACGGCAATAATAATAAATATAGACGCGATGCTTACCAGACCCCAATGGGTTATAAAATTGCTAACAACAATGACAATTCGCGTAGAAAGGGGCAAGGCATAATGGAGACTGTCAAATATCGGCAAAATTTTCGGAAAAAGAAATACCATCAAAAATGCAACGATGCCGAGAGTGGCGATGGTGACCACAATAGGGTAGATAGCCGCGCTGATTATCTTTTTGCGAAGAGTTTGTCTTTTTTTAAGTTCAGCGGCGACATATTCCAGATTTTCGGACAAAATTCCGCTTTGCTCGCCAAAACCGATGATATTTATGGCAAAATCCCCAAAAACATTTTTGAATCTGCCCAGACTTGTCGCCAAATTTTGGCCGCTTGAGACATTGGCAATCACCGTATCGAGAATAAAAGCATATCCTTTTTTTTGAGTTTGCTCCCGGATCATAGTCAATGACTCTTGTATCGGGATACCGGCTTTTATAAGAAAAGACAGTCTCTTTACGAAAAAGGTCTGGTCTTTAATTGATAAACGAGTCCGAGTATATGATATTTCTTTAATTAAATTCCAGATTGATTTCTCTTTTTTATGTATTTTTGTTTTTTCCTGCGCCATAAATTATTCGTGAACAACTCGCAAAACTTCTTCAACGGTGGTAAATCCATTTTTCACCTTTTGAAGGCCGTCTTCAAGCATCGTGGTCATTCCGTTTTTTATCGCGATTTTTTTGATTTCATCCGCGGAAGCCCGGCGCAAGATTGCTTCGCGTATTTCATTGTCGGCAACTAAAACTTCGTTGATGCACATTCTGCCCTTATAGCCTGTATTGCCACATTCACCGCAACCTTTTCTTTTGCACTCTTTGCAAATTTTTCGCACCAGTCTTTGCCCGATGGCAACAGAGACGGTGGAAGCAATAAGATACTCTTCAATACCCATATCGAGCAATCGTGGCAGGGTAGTGGCGGCGTCGTTGGTATGAAGCGTGGAGAGAAGAAGATGTCCGGTAAGAGCGGTGTTTACTGCGATACTTGCAGTTTCCGCGTCGCGAATTTCACCCACCATAATGATATTCGGGTCTTGCCGAAGGATTGACCGAAGTCCGTTTGCAAAAGTCAATCCAGAGCGTGCGTTGACTTGTATTTGCTTGATCTCGCTTACTGCATATTCAATAGGATCCTCAATGGTAATTATTGAAACCTCGGGAGAATTTAACATTTTGATTAACGCATACATCGTGGTGGTCTTGCCCGAACCAGTCGGCCCTGTGGAGAGAATCATCCCGCTTGTTTTCTTTATTGCTTTTTTTATTTTTTGTATATCATTTTCGCTAAAACCGAGATCCTTCAATGTTAACTCCTCATTTTTGTCGACAAGCAAACGAAGCACCGCATTTTCTCCGTGATGCGTCGGCATAATAGACACGCGAAAATCTATAAATTCATTTTGCCTATCTTTTTCTTCAGAAAAAACGTAGCGAAACCTTCCGTCTTGGGTCGCTTGATGCTCGTCTGTTCGTAATTTGGATAAAATTTTTATACGGGAAATAATTTCATTATTTATCTCTTTGGGAAAAGAATAAACATTCGCCAGAACTCCGTCAACACGAAAACGAATGCGCACATTTTTTGCGAGAGGATCAATGTGAATATCCGAGGCCCGACTAGCGTGAGCTTTTTCGATAAGCCGGTCAACAAGATTTATGATAGAAATGTTGGCTCCTTGATTGAGTTCCTCTTCAACTCTATCCGGTTTTTTATTGGTCATATCTAAAAAAAGATTATACTATAGAAAGGGGATAATAGCGAGGAGGAATGCGGGCAAAGGTTATTGCATATTAATATCTCTTTTTGTATAATACCTTTATGATTAAAGTGCGAATACTTTTAATTTTGGGAATATGGGTGGCGGTGCTGCCATATTTGGGCTTTCCATCTTCGTGGAAAGATATTTTATATACACTTTCTGGACTAGTGTTGGTTTATTTCAGTTATGTTTTGTATAAAAATTCCAAAACGAAAGGGGGTGTAAAAAAAACTTTTGACAATTTTAAGGAGAGTAACATTTTTAACGAAAACCATACTGAAAATCCGGCGGCGGAAGCGCACGAAAATATAAATTACAAAAACTAGACTGATGGAAAATCTTTCTAAAACAAGATATTTTACAATCGCCATTTTGTTTGCGACACTATCTTTTGTTTTTGGCGTTTACTTTGGAGACCGTAATCGTCCGGAAATAGACAAGATTTTGGGAATTTCCGGAAAAGAGCTACAGGTCGCAACCACAGCCGATTTTTCTCCGTTCTGGAAAGTTTGGAATACCATGAGCAAAAAATATCCCTTGGCAGACGAGATATCCGACCAAGACAGGGTTTATGGCGCAATTTCAGGCCTCGTAGGATCTTTAAATGACCCGTATAGCGTATTTTTCACTCCAGACGAAGCAAAATCTTTTGAAGAGGAAATAACTGGTAATTTTGACGGAATCGGCATGGAGGTGGGCATAAAAGACAAAGTGCTTACCGTTATCGCTCCGCTTAAAGATACTCCGGCTTATAAAGCTGACATTAAATCCGGCGACAAAATTCTCAAGATTAATGAAAAAGTCACAACGGGCTTAAGCATTGAAGAAGCGATTAAATTAATACGAGGACCAAAAGGAACGGCCGTTACGCTTACAATTTTTCGCGATGGGATAAAGCAGCCAAAAGAAATAAAAATTGTCAGGGACACCATAGAAATACCAACCCTGGATACGGAAATGAGAAAAGACGGAATTTTTGTCATCAAACTTTACAGTTTCTCCGCTAATTCCGTTAATCTTTTTCGCAACGCCATAAAACAATTTGTTGATTCGGAAAGCGACAAGCTTTTGCTTGACCTGCGGGGAAATCCCGGCGGATATCTAGATGCGGCCGTGGACATGGCGAGCTGGTTCTTGAAAGGAGGAACGGTTATTGTGACTGAAGATTATGGCAATAATAAAGCGCCGGAAATATTTAGAAGTAAAGGTTACGACATATTTAATAATAAATTAAAGTTTGTGATTTTAATAGACGGCGGCTCTGCTTCCGCTTCTGAAATTCTTGCCGGCGCGATGCAGGACAATGGGCGCGCGAAACTTGTGGGCGCGCAGAGTTTCGGCAAGGGTTCCGTGCAGGAAGTCGTGGATATTACGTCGGATACAATCTTAAAAATTACCGTTGCCAACTGGCTGACTCCCAACGGAACTTCCATCTCGGAAAAAGGCCTAACTCCGGATTATCCAGTAGAAATCACCCAAAAAGACATTGATGCGCAAAAAGACCCGCAAATGGATAAAGCTATTCAATTATTAATTAACAATTAGCAATTACGAATTATGAAGGTAATTTTTTTACAAGATGTGCCGAGAGTAGGGAAAAGACACGACACAAAAGAAGTAAATGACGGCTATGCCATGAATTTTTTAATTCCCAGAAAACTTGCCGAGGTGGCGACTCCAAAAACGATTGCTGAACTGGAAAAAAGAAAGAAAAATATAGAAATAGAGAGGGAAGTGCAAGAAGATCTTTTAATGAAAAATTTAGAAGAAATAAAAGGCAAAGTTTTAAACATTAAAGCCAAAACAGACGAAAAAGGGCATCTATTTTCCGGCATTCATAAAAAAGAAATCGTGGAAGAAATGAAAAAGCAAAATCATGCCGACATAGCAGAAGAATTTATAGTCCTAGAAAAACCCATTAAAGAAGTAGGGGAATTTGAAATCCCCATCGTGGTTAGGGACAAAAAATCTTCGTTTAAATTAATAGTGGAGAGAATTTAAAAACTATACCACATTTACCACTTTTTTAACTGCGGTTTTGCCATGGAAAGAAATTTTGCGCTTGGAGCCGAATTTTACGGTGCCGTCTTTGAGGGCGAAGAGGGTATGATCTTTGCCTGTGGACACGTTAATGCCTGCCATAATAGCCGTACCGCGCTGACGGACGATAATAGAGCCAGATTGGGCCTTTTGGCCATCAGTAAGTTTAACACCGAGGTATTTTGGCTGTGAATCTCTTAAGTTTTTGGCGGTTCCGCCGGCTTTTCTATGTGCCATAAAAATTAGGTTCTAGGTTATAGCTTTTAGGTGCTAGTTATCGTATAATTTAATAACAAAAAGAGTATAGCTAATTTTATGGAAAAAATCAAGCTAATAATAAAAAACTGCTTGGAAAGCGAAAAAGGGAAGGATATTTTGACGGTTGTTATTGTAATATTAGTGGGCTTAGGGTCGTTTGAACTGGGCAGATTATCAAAAGAAAACAGCTCTTCGGGCATAAAAATTCTGTCAGATAATACGGTTCCATCTCTTGAAAATTCTAACATTTTGCAAAATGACGTGATATCAACAACGGCGAATTCAAATTCTATAAATAAAACTTTTTTCGCGTCAAACAGGGGGAGCAAATATTATCCAATTAGCTGTTCTGCCGGCAAGACCATTAAGCAAGAAAATCGGGTTTGGTTTGCGACAGGGGAAGAGGCAGAACGAGCCGGATACGAGCTTTCTAGCGCGTGTCAATAAAACATATCGTGTCGCACAATATATCTTTCGGTAAGGTTATATATTTATTTATCTTAAAAGTCCCCTAAAAAACGAAGCTAACCAATCAAAAAAGGACGCAATCCAATCCAAAATTCCGGAAATAGTGACCCCGAAATACTTCATCAGAACTAAAACAATAATAATTAAAATTATAATTTGTATAAACCCGCTTTGTTGTTTATTCTTCATACAATTTATTTTAGCACAAAATATTTATTTATAAAACAAGAACTATTTTTTGGCATAGGAAGATGGCAAATAATACAATGGGTCAAGATAGGCATTGATCGGCGCAATCGGCTGGGTTAAAATCTTGCCGGGGCATGATTTACTCGGCAAACTTTTGACTTCGGCTGAATTGGGAGCATAAACTGAGACATGCAAATGCGGACCCGTAGAATAGCCCGTATTGCCACTGTAAGCCACTATCTGACCTCTTTCTACCCTTTCTTCCTTTTTCGCTTTTACTAAAGAAAGATGCCCGTAAGTGCTGGATAAGCCGTTATCGTATTTAATAAAGACAAACCGGCCGAAGGAAGCTCCCGGGCATTGCGTGTCGGTATCTCCCATACCCGCCACTACCCCTCCGGCCATAGCTTTGACAGGCGTACCAACCGCGGCCCTGAAATCCACGCCACTATGGGAACCGGAAGCGTACAATCTTTTGGAATCCACCGTTTTTCCGAAAAGTTGAGTCACTAAAATATAATCAAGCGGCCAGGAAAACACTCCGGCCTTGGGCAGTTTGGACGGGTCCAAAATATATTTTAATTGTGATTCATAGTCGCGAAGCTCTTTTTCCAACGCATCTTTTTGAGCGATTCTGTCCTGCAGAATTTTTTGATAATTCGCTTCGCTGTTTTTTGTTTGCTCTAAAAGTTTCTTTTTCGCATTTGTATTTTGCTCAACAATTTTTTTCTGGTCGGCCAATTTGGATTTCAAGCTAAGCAACTCATTTTTTGCGTCTATCGTTTCTTTCCTGGTGTCTTCAAGCTCCCCTTTTATCTGTTTTAATTCCGCTATCCTACCTCTGATTTTTTCCCGGACGGTCATGGTGTTGTCAATATCGTTCCAAATTAAAGAAAAATCGTCAGTGGATAGAATACTTTCTACGATACTTCCATTTTCAAATTCACTAATTTCTTTTATGCCGAGAGAGATTGCCTTAATATTGTTAGAGATAGAATTTTGCTTAGCGCCTATGTCTTGGTTTAGATTTTGAATTTTTAAATTAGTTTTATCAATTTTATTTTCTGTTACGGCAATGTCCGCGTTCAGTTTTTTTCTGGTTAAATCCAGTTCCTTCAAAGATTTATCTAGAGAATTTTTTTGTTTTCCCAAACTATCGAGCTGCGCTTGATAAGCGGTTATTTCCTGTTCCAACTTTTTTATGTCAGCATCTTTTTCCGCTATTTTATTTTGAATTTCTGAAGCAGTTTGCGCTGAAGAAAACCCAATGGGAATTATCAATAGAATTACCAAAAATATTATATTAAACAGCTTTTTGTAATCTAGATAGTGTTTCATTTTTTCCTAAAATAGAAGCTATGGTAAATGGGTCGGGAGATTTATCTAATCCAGAAAGGGCAAAGCGAACAGGATGCAAGAGCTCTCCCCTGCTCCCCAATTTATCCGCTACCGCCATGAGCGCGATTTTAATATTTTCTTGATTGAAATCTTTTTCGTCCAAATTTTCCAGCGCTTTTATCGCTTGTTTTAAATTTTCAGATATTTTTTCCGGCGCGGTATTTTTGAAAATCAATTTTTCTTTTTTATACTCTGGTTGTTTGAAAAAAAAACCCAACTCCCCTCTTTCTGCCATATCCTTTACATCGCCCCATTTATTTATTCGCTCGAAAATTATCGGAACAAGTTTTGGATTTTTCATATTCTCCGGCAACCATGTCAAAATATTTTTTTCAATTTCTTCTTTCGGAAGCAAATTTATATGTTCTTTATTAAACCATTCCAATTTCTCTTCATTAAAGATGGCCGGACTTTTTTGAACTCGCGCCAGATCAAAAGCCTTAATCAATTCCTTGCGAGTAAAAATTTCCTTATCTGTGCCGGGATTCCAGCCCACAAAAGCCATTCCGTTTAAAATAGCTTCGGGTAAAAATCCCCGATTTTTATATTCTGTTAACGGCAAGGCGCCTCTGCGCTTTGAAAGTTTTAATTTATCTGGCCCCAAAACAAGCGGCAAATGAGCGTATATCGGAGTTGGCGCGCCGATGGCTCTTTGAATCAATATTTGGCGCGGAGTGTTGGAAACATGATCCTCCCCTCTTATGACGTGGGTGATTCCCGCTTCAAAGTCATCCACTACCACAGCCAGATGAAAAAGCGGTTCATTCAAATTTCTGGCAATCACAAAATCTCCCAGATCTTTCGTATTCATCATAACTTCGCCTTTTATTTCATCCTTGAAGGCAACGTCAATATTCGGATTCTTAAATCGCACGAGTTCTTTAATTTCTCCGCTATCGTCTTTGGCTTGTTCTTTGGAGACGTAAGCGCTCCCCTCTTTAATCATTTTTTCAAGATAAAATTTATGCTTGTCTAGATGTTCGGATTGTCTGTAAAATTTATCATACGAAAGACCAAGCCAATTTAAACTTTCAATAACGTTATCTTCGTATTCTTTTTTTGAGCGTTCCCTGTCCGTATCCTCAATCCGAAGCACAAAACTGCCGTCATGTTTCTTGGCGTAAAGATAGGCAAAAATCGCCGTCCGATAATTCCCCAAATGCAAAAATCCCGTCGGACTCGGCGCAAATCTTGTTACGACTTTATTGTCTGCCATAACACTATTTTAGCACTTATTTTTCGTGGCTCAAAGCCATATTTACGAGTTCTCGGGCGATTTTTTCCGCGGCGCCGGGATGACTGAAAGTTTTGGCATTTTGCGCCATTCGTTCATAGCCGGCTTTATCATTCAAAATCCTTTCAATTTCCGAACTCAAAATATTCGCGGTCATATTCATTTCTTCCACGACACTGCAAGCTCCCGCTCGCGCGTAGCTGAAAGCGTTTTTTCTTTGGTGATCTAGATTTGTGTTTGTTATCGGTATTAAAATAGACGGTACGCCCCAAGAAGCTATCTCAAATAAATGCCCCGCTCCGGCTCGCGAAATAATCAGAGAAGCGACCCCGGCAGCCATTTTTATTTGCAGAGGATTTAAAAAGGAAAACGGCAAATATCTAAGTTTGTTTTTATTGTCGACCAGTATAACTTCCGCTTGTCCGGAAACACTTTTAAATTTTTTAATGCCGGTTTGATGAATAATCTGATAATTTTTTATCAGCCTCGGCAAAGCATCCAAAATAGTATTGTTTATCAGCTCCGCGCCCTGGGAACCTCCCAACACGACGATAACCGGCAATTTTTCCTCTAATTTAAAATACTCAAGCGCTTCTTTGCGCGAGGCCGTGTGTTCTATTTCAGCTCTTATCGGCTGACCTGTCCAGGCAACGGTTTTTGAAGGGAAATAATCTGTTGCTTCTGCAAAAGAGACGGCAATCCTTTTGGCAAAACGTCCAGCCCATTTATTTACGCGCCCGGGAGCGGAATCCGATTCGTGAATCAAAATGGGAATGCGCAAAATTCTGGCAGCAAAAATCGTCGGAAACGACGCGTATCCCCCTTTGCCGAAAACGACATCCGGATAAATTGAAAATAATTTATAAATGCTATTGACGATACCAAAGAAAGTTTTAAAAATGTCTAAAAAATTTTTAAAAGAAAAATAAGTGCGCATTTTCCCGGTTTTTATTTCTTCATAAAAAAGCCCGTTTTCCGCCAGCATTTCCTTGTCATAGGGGTCATCGGAAATATAGTAGAGTTTCGCTCCGACTATATGTTCCTGATCTATAATTTGATTAACTTTTTGGACCACAGCGACAATTGGATAAAAATGTCCGCCTGTTCCCCCGCCCGTAAAAACTATTTTCATAAATTTAATTTTTTTGGAATCTGGATATATTAAGCACGATGCCCATGGCCATAAGATATACCATCAGCGAGGTGCCTCCTTGGCTCATAAACACTAACGGCACTCCTGTTAACGGAAAAACTCCGGTAACAGAGGCAATATGCATAAATGATTGCGCCGTAATGAGTATAACAATTCCATAGACTAAAAGTCCACTAAAAAGATCCGGCGTTCGATTGGCGATGCGAAATCCGCGCATTAAAAAAAGGACATAAAGAAATATCGCGGCAAACGCTCCTGCAAAACCAAATTCCTCCCCCAAAACGGCAAAAATGGAATCCCCTTGGGGTTCCGGAAGATAACTAAATTTTTGGACACTTTGACCAAAGCCTCGTCCAAAAATTCCACCTGATCCTAAGGCAATAAGTGCTTGTTGAATTTGGTAAGAAGAC
>Ga0076018_110_pt1 | contig 14210 bp, 15 predicted proteins | sample RifGroB1_FD_68080 | JGI IMG/M metagenome (GOLD analysis project Ga0076018, IMG submission 68080) | Parcubacteria (Nomurabacteria) bacterium GW2011_GWB1_40_7
AACCCTCCCGACATTGTTGGCCCATATCTGTATTTTATACAAGCAAACAAAAGTTCAACTGGTGAAACCGTAAGCGATACATTTACGGTAACGGTGAATGATATAACTCCAGGGGCTATGTTCGGCACTCTAGTTGCCCCTAGTTGCGCAATTCCTTTGGGGGGCAGTAGTTGTAATACTAGTTTAACTTGGACCACCACAAACCCTGAAGGTACTTCTAAGGTTACTTCTAATACTCCTAGTGCTAATACCGAAGTTGGCAGTGGAAATTCTGGTTCTGGTGTCTCTGCCAATGTCCCCTACAGCTCTAGAACTTTCTTTTTGAATAATAATGGCAAATCACTTGTTCCAACCTCTGAATCTCCGAGTGGTTCTGGCGTTGTTGCCACCGCCTCTTGCGTTTTCGGTACTAGTTGGGATGGAAGCATAAATCAATGCAAGATAATTCCAACACCCGACTATTGGACGTGGGGTCCCTGCGGATTAGATTGTATTCAAACAGCTATTTGTAATGATGGCCCCGATGCAGACACTAACCTAAATTGCCTTGCATGTGTTGAGGTTTTTGGCATAACTTGTTCTAGGGGAATTCCACAGCAGGCTTGCACCGGCAATTCTTGCCCTGTTGGCGGTAACGGAGTCTGTGGCCCTGTTAACGAGACCTGTGTTGCAGGCGACCCCTCTGAAGGACTTCTAGATACCATCTTTCAATGGAATTGGACTTGCACATTAAGTGGAATCCCCACCCCGTGTTCAAAACCTAAACCCAAGCCAATCTTTATAGAAGATTAAAATTAGCCCGTGAAGATACCAAAAAATTCCCCACTAGGGGAATTTTTTGGTATAATATTCATTCGGTTAAAAATTAGATTTATGGTATAATACAACAATGACGATGAATACTATGCCTGATAGTTTTAAGTCTGTCTTGTGGTCATACGACTTTTCGTCTTGTGATCCTTGGAAGATGAAAAACACCATAATTAAAAATACCATTTCTTATGGCAATTTAGAACATTGGCGCTGGATAAAATCTTTCTACGGAGCTGAAAACGTAAAAAGGGCGCTCGACGATGTCTCTGGCACATCTATCAGATCTTCTGCGCGAAAATTAGCTGATTTAATGTTTTAAAAAAACGTATGTATTATGAGGCGTTAAACCAAAAAACAAGAAAAATCAAAGCTGTTTTTCCAAGAAAAATTAAAAGAATTTTTTAAAAAGTAAATGATAATCAACGAGGAACAGTTTAAAAAATCTATTTTAGACGGAGGACTTGTGTCGCGCTCCGACTTTGAAGAGGCGGTTAAAAAAGCGGAAGCGAACAAACAAAAACTTAGCGACGTTTTGCTTTCCGAGGGGAAAATATCGGAAACGGATTTGAAGCGGATGGAAGCTTTTGTTTTAGGCATACCTTTTATTGATTTAAGCAATCAAAAAATAGATTTTTCCACGCTTTCCCTGATTCCCGAGCCGGTTGCGCGCAATTATAACATCGTCGCTTATAAAAAAAGCGAAAAAGGATTGGAAGTGGCGATGCTGGATGCGGACGATCTGCCGGTAATTGACTTCATCAAAAAGCGTTCCGGACTTAAAATACTTCCCCGGCTAACCGACACCTCTTCAATTAAATCTGTTCTGGTGCAGTACAGGCAAAGCTTAACGGCGGAATTTCGAGATATTATCCAAAAAGAAGCCATTTCACTCGGCGCCTCCAAAGAGGAAGGTGAAAAACCAGACGAAAAATCCGAATCGGAGTTGAAAGAAATAGCGGAAGATTTGCCAGTGGTGAAAATTGTGGACTCTTTGATTTTTCACGCTATTCTGCAAAATGCGTCCGATATTCATATTGAGCCCGGAGAGCGCGAACTCACCGTGCGCTACCGGATAGACGGCATCTTGCATGACGCAATGACGTTGGAGAAGGGCGCTGGTTTAGGCATAACCGCCCGCATTAAAGTGTTGTCCAATCTAAAGCTGGATGAAAAAAGATTGCCTCAAGACGGTCGGTTCAAAATAGAACAGAATGGGGAAAAAATTTCTTTCCGGGTTTCCACTTTGCCGATTTACTTCGGAGAAAAAACCGTTATCAGGATTTTAAAAGAAAACACGCACGGATTTTCTTTGGAAACGCTCGGCTTTCACGGAGAAGGGCTGGAACGAATACATAATTCCTTAAAACAAAAAACGGGAATGATTCTCGCCACTGGTCCGACGGGAAGCGGAAAAACAACGACCCTTTACACTATGCTTGATATCTTAAACAGGCCGGAGGTCAATATTTCCACCGTGGAAGATCCGATTGAATATCAAATGCCAAGGGTCAATCAAACTCAGGTCAAGCCCGAGATCGGCCTATCTTTTGCCAACGGACTTCGCTCCCTGCTCCGTCAGGACCCGGACATAGTGATGGTAGGGGAAATTCGCGACGGGGAGACCGCCGGACTGGCCGTCAATGCTTCGCTGACGGGCCATCTGGTTCTTTCCACCATTCACACCAATTCAGCCTCGGGCGCGATACCCAGACTTATTGATATGGGCGTTGAGCCTTTTTTAATAGTCGCCACCGTTAAAACGATCACTTCGCAAAGACTGGTACGCCGGCTTACTCCCCACAAAGAGAGATATTTTTTATCGTCCGCTGAAATAAAAAATTTGGCGAAAATAGTCGATATGGACAGAGTGCTCAACTTTTTACAAGAGGAAAAAATTATAGGGACAAACGATACTTGGGATAAAATTCCTTTTTACAAAGCGGCGCCAAGCGCTGAATTTGAAGACGGGTATAAAGACCGCATCGGCATTCATGAAGTATTGGCGGTGACTCAGACAATTAGAGGAATGATTCTAAAAGGCAGTTCTCAGGATGAAATAGAAAAACAAGCCAAGAGCGAAGGCATGATGACGATGATTGAAGACGGAGTTTTTCAGGCGGTGCTCGGCATAACTTCATTGGAAGAAGTGTTTAGGGTTGTTTCCGAGTAGTCCAAAATTTATAAAATTTTTGCGCCTTCGCCCTCGAAGGCAAGAGGACAGGGAACCCACGACGCTTTAAATTTTATAAATTTTGGGCTACAATAACATAAGCAAAATGCTTTTTTCATACAGCGCAAAATCAAAAACAGGAGAAATTATCGAAGACACACTGGAAGCGCCGGATCGTTTTTCTCTTGCCCGGGAGATCAGGTCTCGCGGTTCCACCCCGTTGTCCATCAGAGAAAAAAAAGAACTTTTCTTGAATAAATTCCTGGTTCGCGCCTATTTTTTTTCAAAAGTAAGCGTTGGCGAGCTGATTATTTTTACGAGAAATTTGAGCGGAATGCTTCGGGCCGGTCTTTCGCTTTATCGGGCGCTGTCGGTTTTGCAAAAACAAACCAAAAATTCCAAACTTGACAAGATTCTGTCGTCTCTCTCGGCGGATATAAATTCCGGAGAAACCTTTTCTTTCGCGCTGGCGAAATTTCCCGATACTTTCTCAGCGCTTTTTATCTCTATAGTTCGCGCCGGCGAAGAATCCGGGAATCTTGCCGGCGCCTTGTCCGATATTGGTCTAAATTTGGAAAAAGCGCATTCTTTAACAAAAAAAATCCGTGGAGCGCTTATTTATCCGGGCATCATACTATCGGCGATGATTGTTATCGGTGTTTTGATGTTTGCTTTTGTGGTGCCGACTTTGGCAGGCACTTTTAAGGAACTCGGCGTGGCACTGCCTCTTTCCACCCGCATCCTTATTTTTCTCGGTAACTTTTTCTCCGATAATTTGGTATTGACCTTTGCCGCCATCGTCGGTGTGGCTTTCGGCGCTTTTTCTCTCTTTCGGGCGAAGTTCATGGCGCCATACATTGATTTTGTTGTCGTTCGAATTCCCATTATCGGCAACTTGGCAAAAGAACTGAATACCGCCCGCACCGCCCGCACGATTTCCTCCCTTTTGCTTTCCGGAGCTTCTTTGTCGCGAGCGCTCCAAATAACCGAAGACGTGGTGCAAAATACTTACTACAAAAAAGTTTTAAGCGAAGCGAGAGTGGCGATAGAAAAAGGCGCTCCGTTTTCCCAAGTTTTTGAAGCAAACGCCAAACTTTATCCCATAATGATGTCGGAAATGATTCAAGTCGGAGAAGAAACCGGCAAATTATCGGATATGCTTCTTCAAATCGCTTTATTTTATGAAGAGGAAATTGAAAATAAGACGAAAAATCTTTCCGTTGTTATTGAGCCGCTATTGATGGCCGTCATAGGAGCGGGAGTCGGTTTCTTCGCCATTTCCATGATTTCGCCGTTATACTCAATTTTAGAGAGCATAAATTAGAAAAATGATATAATCAAAATAAAAATATATGCCAATAGTAAAATCAAACGACGACGACCAGAATAAAAAGAAATTGGCCGAAGAAGCCAAAAGGGACAAGGAAATTTTTGAAGCTAAACAAAAAGCGCAGGAAAAAAACAGACTCCAGTTGGAATTGGGTAACCTTAAAAACGATCTGGAAAAATTCAAGAGGGAGCTTCAATGGGAAGAAACAAGACTGCGAAGCTTGAAAGGAGAGGAAGAAGCCACCAAGGCGAAAATTGTCGGTGAACAGTTAAGCCAACAACAGAAAGGGGAAGAAATAAAAAAACTGAAAGCCCGATTGGATAAATCGGATGCCGACCTTAAAAAAACAATAGCTGATTTGGCTGTCCTGGAAAGGCAACTGGAGAGTTCCTCCGCCGGAAAAAAGAGATTGGCGGACGAGGCGAGCGGTTTAAAAGCCAAAGAAACAAAACTGAAAGATGAAAAAAGAGACGAAGAAACCGTCAAAAGAGAAATAGTCAAGAAAAAAGCGGAAAAAGACAGATTGGAGGGGGAAATAAGCGAAATGAAAGCCCAATTAGATAAATTAAATTCTGACCTTAAAAAAACAATAGCTGATTTGGCTGTCCTGGAAAGGCAATTGGAGAGTTCTTCTGCTGAAGAAAAAATTCTGGCGGGCGAAGCGAATAAATTGAAAACTGAAGAGGCAAAATTAGAAAACCTGAAGGGAGAGGAAGAAATTGCCAAAAGAGAAATAGCCAAGAAAAAAGCGGAAAAAGACAGATTGGAGGGGGAAATAAATTTGGTAAAGACCCAATTGGCCCAGCTGGATTCTGTTATCGGAAGACCGCAATCTCATTTATCCGCCAGGGAAGGACAACTGGAGTTTGGAGAAAAAGAGCTAGTCCAAAAAATAAATGAATTGAAGGCAAAAATTGACACGATAACAAAGAAAATAAATGAACTGACATTGAAAGTTAACCAGATAAGATAATTAAAAAAATGAGTTTTTTTTATAAAAAAGGAATGACGGTCATAGAGATATTGGTTGTGGTCGTTGTGCTGGGCATTATATTTTTAATTGTCATTCCTCAGTTTTCAAAAATGAGAGAAAATCAAGCGCTTAAAAATGCGGTGGGCGAGATAATTTCGAGCTTAAATAAAGCGCAATCGCAAACACTGGCTTCCGTAGATTCTTCTTCCTACGGAGTGCATTTCCAGCCGGATAAAGTTATAATTTTTAAAGGTGCGATTTTTTCGGTTGGCGACGCGAACAATGAAACGATTGACATAATCTTGCCCGCCATAATTTTGACTTCCGGGAATGTTTATTTTAACCGCTTAACCGGCAGTTCCGCGGGGATTAATTCCATTTCTGTCGGTATTCCCGACGGTCCGCAAAAAACTATCAGTATTTCTGCTACGGGCGTGGCGAGCGTAAATTAAATCAAATGAAAAAAATAGCTAAAAACGGAGGGTTTATGGCAGTGGAAGCATTGGTAGCTGTTTCAATTATTACCGTTTCTATTTTGGCGGCGATGGCCGTTACCCAAAAATCCGTTTATGTTTCTCGCCAGGCCCTGCACGCGACCCAAGTGGCGTTTTTGCTGGAAGAAGGGGCGGAAAATGCGCGGATTGCACGAGATGATGCGTGGAGCAATGTGGCTGTTCTGGATACTTCGGAGCAGATAGGCATTTTTTCCAGGACAATTGTCGCTTCAAGCGCCAAGCGTGATAATACCACTGAAGATATTTCAAGCGCGGGTACGGATGATGCGGGAACAAAATTAATAACAGTAACAGTGTCCTGGCTGGAGGGAGGCGCAACCATAACCAAAACGCTGCAATTTTACATAATGGATATTTTTTCATGACTAAAATTTTTAGTAAAAAGAAAAATGGCTATGCTGTTTTAGAACTTCTTTTTTACATCGCCTTTTTTGTAGCGCTTTCCCTGATAGTGATTGACGCAATGGTTACGATGGCCGGATCTTTCAGAGAAACCGCTATACAAGCAGAGCTTGCGCAAAGCGGATCTATCTTGGAAAGAATAGGAAGGGAAATCAGGACATCCCATGATATCAGTTCAGTAAGCGCGGCTGATTTAACGCTCAGCGCCAAAGATGCCGATGGCGCGGACAAAACGGTGAGGTTTTTGCTTTCCGGCTCAGACGCGCAACTTTTGGAAAATGGCGTTCTTGTTGGAAATTTAAATACGCCGAATATTTCCGTGATGACTCTGTCGTTCGCTCCGATAACCACAGCCAAGGGAAAAGCGGTTAAAATATTATTGACAGTCAAATCAAATAACGATGCGTCCAATAGAATCGTTGATTTTTATGATACGGTTGTTTTAAGAGGCAGTTATTAATCAATTCATAAAGTGAAAAGTTATAAAGTAAAAATGAAAAAACAAATAAAAAGAAAAATCAACAACCAGTCCGGCGCGGCAATGCTTATCTCGGTAATTTTTTTTCTTTTTATTTCCCTGGCCATAATTTCCGGGCTTGTTTCGCCGACCCTGCGCGGATTTAGAATATCCAATGATTTGATAAAGTCCCGCCAAAGCTTGTTTTTATCCGAATCAGCGGCGGAAGACGCGTACTTTCGCCTTAAAACCGCTAAAGCCGTAGATCCCGCGGAGACCATCACTCTGGGAGGCAATTCAGCTACGGTTACGATAACTGATTCCGGCTACAATGAAAAAACTATTTCTTCTTTGGGCGATGTTGATTCCCGCCAAAGAAGAAATGAGCTTGTCTTAAGCGCCGGCGCGACAGGAGTTTCTTTCGGTTATGGCGTCCAGTCCGGCACGGGAGGATTTGTTATCGGGAATGCGATAGTGTACGGCAATGTTTATTCAAACGGCAATATTACCGGTGCCAACGGCGCTACTATTACCGGGTCCGCCTTTGCGGCCGGGACTTCAGGAGTTATTGACAACATAGATGTCGGGCAGGAGGGCGTTGGAGATATAAGAGCTCATACCGTTGCCAACTCCACTGTTGCCGGCAATCTTTACTGTCAAACCGGAACGAACAACAATAAACTTTGTAACACATCAGAAGCCGACCCGGACGTAATTGACATGCCCATTACCCAAGCAATGATTGATGAGTGGAAGCTTCACGCTGAAGAAGGGGGAACCATTGCCGGCAATTTGACTGTTTCATCCCCGACAACTTTAGGGCCTAAAAAAATTACCGGCAATTTAGTTATCAACGCCGACCTTACCGTTACCGGCACTATTTATGTGGCAGGGAACATAACCACTAACAATGGTGCTCGAGTCTCTTTAAGCAGTTCTTACGGCTCTACGGGCGGGATTATTGTTTCGGACGGACGGGTAATTTTATCCAACAATGTTGAATTTTTTGGTTCCGGAAGTTCGGATAGCTATTTTTTGCTTACAACCACCAGTCCGTGCCCCGTGGGGTGTTCAGGCTTAAACGCCATAGAGATTTTGAATAACGTTGGCGCCATAATCATAAATGCTCAAAATGGCACGGTACATCTCAACAACAACGTTGAATTAAACGAAGTGGTGGGAGATAGCATCATTATAGACAACAGCGCGGAAGTTCATTATCTTTCAGGTTTGGCGAATCCCGATTTTTCTTCCGGACCGACTGGCGGGTGGAGCATTAAAAGCTGGAAAGAGATTGAATAAAAATAAATATATGAAGAAAAATATCATCATTGGCAATTGGAAAATGAACCCGCTTACGCTGAAAGAAGCGGAAAAGCTGTTTTCCGGCGTGGCCAAGGGAATTTCCGGCATCCAAAAAACGGAAATTGTAATTTGTCCGCCGTTTCTGTATTTGGAAAAGCTGAAAAAACTTTCCAAAAAGATAAATTTGGGCGCGCAGGACGCTTTTTGGGGGGAGACAGGCGCTTTTACCGGAGAAGTGTCGGGAGAAATGCTTTATGAAATAGGGGCAAGATATGTGATACTGGGTCACTCGGAGAGGCGAGCGACGGGGGAAAGCAACAGCGATATAAATAAAAAAATAAAATCATCTCTTGTGGCGGGGCTTCGGCCGATATTGTGTGTAGGGGAAAGCGTTCGTGATGAAAGCCATGGGTATTTTAATTTAGTCAAAATGCAATTAGAAGAATGTTTGGCTGGAATTCAACGAGGTTCAGTTTCCAAAATAATAATCGCCTATGAGCCAGTTTGGGCGATTTCCAGTACTCCGAATCGTCAGGATGCATCCGCAGATGATTCCAGAGAAATGAGCATTTTTATCCGTAAAATACTTTCGGACAAATTTGGCAAAGAATCGTCTCGTACTAGAATTCTCTACGGTGGCTCGGTGAACGAAAAGGACGCATCTGAGTTTTTGGAAAATGGAGGAGTGGAAGGTTTACTTGTCGGGCGCGCTTCTTTGGATGCAAAAAAGTTTGGAGAAATCGTAAAAATATGCGAAGTATTAAGCAAATAAAAAATCTAAAAGGAAAAACAGCACTTTTGCGGGTGGATTTCAACGTGCCGATTAAAAACGAAAAAGTGATGGATGATTTTAAAATTATCAAAGCACTGCCCACGATTAATTTTTTACTTAAAAGAGGCGCGAAAATAATTTTAATAACGCATCTTGGGAAAGACGGGACAAAGAATATTGTCCCAGTTATAAAAAAATTTTTTGCCCTTTCAAAAATATCCAAAAGCAAAGTTACCTTTTTTGAAAATATAAGAAAATTCCGCGGAGAAATGAAAAATGATCAAATTTTTGCAAAAAGACTGGCTAGTTTGGGGGATATTTATGTGAATGACGCTTTTTCAGTTTCCCACAGAAAACATGCTTCAATAGTTTCTCTTCCCAAATACCTTCCGAATTTTGCCGGTTTTCAACTCGAGAAGGAAGTAAAAAATTTGTCTCATGTTTTCAACAAGCCCAAACACCCATTTCTATTTATTTTGGGTGGAGCTAAATTTGAAACGAAAATGCCGCTTATTAAAAAATATTTGAAGTTGGCGGACCATGTTTTTGTCGGCGGGGCATTGGCTAATGACTTTTTAAAGGCTAAAGGGTATGATGTTGGAAAATCTCTTGTCAGCGATACGAATTATGGAATCAAAGAATTATTAAAAAATAAAAAATTAATCCTGCCGACTGATTTTGTGGAAAAGAATAGGGTTATTTTAGATATAGGTGAAGAGTCGACAAAAAACTTGGCCCTTTTAATAAAAAAAGCCAAACTTATTCTGTGGAATGGGCCGCTCGGCAAATATAAAGACGGAGGTGCCGAAGCCACGAAAAAAGTATTGAAATTAGTGGCCGACGCAAAAGCGGAAAGCATTATCGGCGGAGGAGATACTGTTGCATTAATTTCAAAAATGAAAATGGAGAAGAAATTTTCTTTTGTTTCTACCGGTGGCGGTGCCACACTGGATTTTTTAGCAAACGGAACGCTCCCCGGTCTCAAAGTCCTACGATGATTTTTTGGGCAGCTTCAGTTGATTGTTTATCTTTGTATTTTTTTGTCGGGAATTGGGGTAAATTATCTTTGAAATATCTTGGGATTAGATGGATATGAAAATGCGGAACATCTTTACCAACGATGGAAAGTTGCACATAATCGCAACCGATTCCTTTTTTGATAGCCAGCATCAATCTTTTAGATAATTTAAAAATATCCGAGATTGTTTCATCGTCCGCTTCTTGCATCCAGACAACATGTTTTTTGGGAATTATAAGCAAATGCCCATCTGAAACTGGTTGAATGTCCAAAAAAGTTAAAAAGTTATTATCTTCATAAATTTTTTCACAAGGGATTTCTTCTTTTGCAATTTTACAAAAAATGCATTCCTGTTCCATGCTATAATTCTAACATATATGCAGAAATATGGAGAATTTTTGAGGCAACTTTTAGAAAAAAGAAGCATTGTTGACCCGGCGCAAGCCGAGATTTTTTTGAACCCGGATTACGAGCGCGACCTTCACGACCCTTTTTTGATGCGAGATATGGAAAAGGTTTGTGTAAGGATATTCGAAGCCGTAGAGGCAAAAGAAAAAATAGTTATTTATGCTGATTATGATTGCGACGGTATTCCGGGAGCGGTAATTTTGAATGATTTATTTAAATTATTGAAGTATAAAAATTACGAAGTTTACATCCCACAAAGAAATTCTGAGGGATATGGATTAAATCTCGAGGCCATAGAGCAATTTGCAAAGTCTGGAGTGAAACTGTTAATTACCGTCGATCTTGGTATTACGGCCGTAACAGAAGTGGCGCAGGCAGAAGTGAATGGTATAGATGTGATAATTACTGATCATCATTTATCGCAGGAAACATTGCCTCGAGCGTATGCAATTTTGAATCCAAAAGTAGACGACTACGCTGAGAAAATGTTGTGTGGGGCCGGAGTTGTTTTTAAATTGGCGCAAGGTTTTATAAAAAAATACGGCGAATACTTTAAAATTAAAAAAGGCGTGGAAAAATGGATGCTGGACATGGCCGGACTGGCAACACTTTCCGACATGGTGCCACTTACGGGGGAGAATAGAGCGATGGTGTATTTCGGAATGAAGGTGTTAAAAAAATCTCCTCGTCCAGGCCTGCAAAAACTTCTCGCCAAAATGAATATTGAACAGCGATATTTGTCCGAAGATGATATTGGTTTTATGGTGACGCCACGATTAAACGCCGCTTCTCGCATGGATGATCCAATGCGTGCCTATGAACTCCTTGCCACAGACGACGAGAGAGAGGCGGGCACTCTAGCAAATCATTTGTCAAAAATAAACGATGAAAGAAAAACTATTGTGACGAGTATTATGCGCGAGGCGAATAAGAAACTGGGGACTTATGAGCACAAGGAAGTGATGGTCATCGGCAATCCAAAATGGAAGGTGGGAGTTTTGGGGCTGGTGGCTGGGAAAATATCGGACGAGCACCAAAAACCCGTTTTCGTCTGGGGGAGAGACGAGAACGATTGCATCAAGGGTTCCTGTCGTAGTGATGGGTCGGTCTCCATTGTGGAACTTATGACTGAAACTAGTGAGTCCTTTATTGATTTTGGCGGGCATGAATTGGCTGGAGGGTTTACAGTGCACAATGAGAAAATTCATTTTCTTGAAGAAGCATTGTCTCTTTCTTTTCATAAAGTGAAAAGAGATTCCGCAATAAACCAAGAGGAAAAAAAATATGATATAAAAACGACTCTAGATAATGTAAATATGAAAAACTGGAAGGAAATAGAGAAAATGTCGCCTTTCGGGTTGAGAAATCCGAAACCGGTTTTCTTTTTTGAAAACGTAAAAATAGAAAAAATAAAAAAGTTCGGTAAAAATGGATCCGGAGAACATTTGGAAATTACTTTTTCTGACATGTCCGGCAAAGCCAAAGCAATTTCCTTTTTTTCTGGGATAGATTCTTTTAAAAATACTTTGTCTGAGGGGCTTGGCGTCAACCTGCTCGCCACCTTTGATTTGTCTAGGTTTAGAGGCAGAGAAGAGCTACGGATTCGGATAGTTGATATAATATAAAAAAATGAAAGAAGAGATTATTAAAATTTATACTGACGGAGCGGCGAAAGGAAATCCGGGACCGGCTGGCTGGGGAGCAATTTTTTTTGTAGGAAAAAAAGTTTTTGAAATTGGTGGAAGGGAGAAGCATGCTACTAATAATCAAATGGAATTAACCGCGCCGATAGAAGCGCTTAAATATGTCAAAACACATTTACGCCATGGCGTAAATGTGGAAATAGTTTCCGATTCAAAATATGCTATTTTAGGAATTACCGAGTGGATTTTTAATTGGCAGAAAAATAATTGGCGCAACGCCGCGAAAAAACCGGTTTTGAACCGTGAACTTTGGGAGGAACTATATAAGCTCACCGAAGAATTAAAACCGAAATGGATTTATGTGAAGGGGCACAGTGGACACAAACATAATGACCGCGCAGATGAAATTGCTACAAGTTTTGCAGATAACCTGTCAGTAAAACTTAAAAAATAATTATGTTTTAAATGCAAAATAGGGTTTTTTATACAATTTGTTTTGGTTTTTTGTTTGGAGTGTTACTACGCTCTTTTGTTTTTGTGAATATATATATTGCTGTTTTGTTCGGCGTGATGGCTGTTGCTTTGTTGTTGTTTTTTGCTTTAATTTCCCTCGGCCATAGACCTACGGGCGAGGCCAAAAATAATTGGGGGATTTTAATTTCGATTTTTATTTTAGCATTTTCTTTTGGAATTTTTAGATTTCATTTAGTAGATGTGCCGGCGCCGGATATTTTTGAGTCGCAAGTTGGGCAAAAAGTTTCTTTTTCCGGAGAAATAATTGATGAACCGAGTATTAAAGAAAACAATCAGCAATTAACTGTAGAAACAGAAGAAGGAAAAAACACAACAAAAATTTTATTATCTACTGGTTTAGGTGAAGATTATAAATACGGAGATGAAATAAATTTTTCCGGAAAATTGAAAAAACCGGAGAATTTTATTACTGGCCAAGGAAAGGAGTTTGATTACATAAATTATCTGCGCAAGGATGGAATTTTATACGTAATGGGTTATCCAAAGATAGAAATTATTTCACGGGGAAACGGCAACATCGTTCAAAATGCCCTATTTTTCATTAAAGAAAAGTTTTTAGAAAAAATGAATTTTGTGATAAATACTCCAGAAAATTTACTGATGGGCGGTCTTATCTTGGGAGAAAAATCCGCCTTTGATGAATCTATGCGACAGAGTTTCGTAAATACCGGCACGATACATATCGTGGCGCTCTCCGGGTACAACGTGACGATAGTCGCCGAATGGATTATGAAATTGTTTGCTCAAGTACCCTATATGCCGAAAAACTTTGGCATTGGAACGGGCATTCTGGCGATCTTTTTATTTATCATCATGACTGGCGGAAGTTCTACGGCTATCCGTGCGGGCATAATGGCAACTTTAGTTCTCATCGCTCGGGCGACGGGGAGAAATTACGATGTCACGCGAGCGCTTATCTTGGCGGGAGTATTGATGATAATTCTCAATCCTTTTTTGCTAGTCTTTAATCTATGACTAAAACTAGCAATTCTATTATATATTTCGTAGAATGGATATTATGAAATTTGTAGATAAAACTATAAGCATAGAAGAGTTAAAAGATCTATCTCAAAGAATGTTTGGCGGATTAGTAAAGGTGGTTGTTGATATTAAAAAAGAAACAATGGTAATAGATTCCGCAATGCATGCAGATGAAGAAAAGATTCTTTTAGACAGAGGTTCACACCAGGACGATCTATGGGGAATTAATCTTTACCCTGAACTTACCGGAGACGACTTCATTGAATTTGACTCGATGATAAATCTTAGACCTCGACTAAATAATTTTTCAAGAGGTATTGAAGACGAAAAAATAAGAGATAAGATTATTGAAATAGTTAATAGACTAATTATAAGATGAGCAACATATTTCACACTAAACTTGCTTCACGCTGGAACAATTTTTCCATTTTGGAACAAATGTCAAATGTGGGAGCCGAGGTTGGGAGAACTATATCATGGACTAAAAAAGGAAATGAACAAATGGCCAAAAATGCACTCTATCGTGCCCTAGAACTAATCGATTTTACAATTGAGGACCCAAAAAATAAAAACTCACTAAAAGAAATCTTAAGAATGAGAGAACTAATAGTTGATTATTTTGTTGGAGACAATATCTATAAATCAAACGATGATGATTGGAATAAATATTTTTACTACTTTAACTTTGCTGCAAGAAATATCTAATATAGTTAGAAAAGGCTAAAAAGTTTTGGGTAGACTACCGAATGATGTTCGAACTTATTATAGCACCCTACCGCCTCAAGATTTAGTATTCTTTCAAACCGCTTTTGCAAGTTTGTAAAATTTTATATTTCCAAGATTGAATAAGATCCATCAGGCTCAACGTATAGAAATTGATTATCCGTTA
>Ga0076018_111_pt1 | contig 13702 bp, 21 predicted proteins | sample RifGroB1_FD_68080 | JGI IMG/M metagenome (GOLD analysis project Ga0076018, IMG submission 68080) | Parcubacteria (Nomurabacteria) bacterium GW2011_GWB1_40_7
TAAATATCTCTGTTTTTGTTTTCATGGTCATACGACCACGGTAACCTATTTATGAGCTATCCACTCCTTTCTTGGTAACCTTTTTAATGAGCTAGAACGCGGGCTTGCGCTTTAGATTTTATAATAGTATATTATTGCCATAGTCCTGTTGGGCTATTTTATTTGCTTATGCCGACAATCAACCAATTAATTAAGAAAAAAAGAGTTAAAGTCCACTCCAAGCACAAGACAGTGGCATTGGCTCGTGGTTTTAATGTCCTAAAAAACAGACCGGTATTTTTTCCTGCGCCATTCAAACGAGGTGTTTGCACGAAAGTTTCCACCACTACTCCTAAAAAACCAAACTCTGCTCTTCGAAAAATAGCGAGAGTTCGTTTGACGAACGGCATGGAAGTGACCGCTTATATTCCAGGGGAGGGACATAACTTACAAGAACACTCCGTGGTCATGCTTCGTGGAGGACGCGTGAAAGATTTGATTGGAGTGCGATATCATATCGTGCGCGGAGTTTTGGATACTCAAGGGGTTGAGAAGCGCCGACAAGGTAGATCGCTTTATGGAAATAAAAAGCCGAGAGAGGCTAAAGCTAAAAGTTAGAAACTATAACCTAGAACCTAATTTATATGCGACGCAAAGTAAAAAACAGAAATATAGTAGAACCAGATTTTGTATACAACTCTCAAAAACTGGAGAAGTTTATTAACTACATTATGTGGAATGGAAAAAAGGAAACCGCCAGAAAAGTTATGTATTCCGCTTTTGACGTAATCAAAGAAAAAACCGGCAATTCAAACCCGTTAGAAATTTTTGATTTGGCTTTAAGAAACGCCGGTCCGATGACCGAAGTGCGCTCAAAAAGAATCGGAGGCGCAAACTATCAGGTGCCTATTGAAGTTCGAGCAGAAAGAAGACTAGCTCTGGCTATGCGCTGGATTCGGGATGCGGCTCGCGGAGGCAAAGGACGTCCAATGCATTTGAAACTCGCCGATGAACTTATCTCTGCTTCTAAAAACGAAGGGGCAGCTATTAAAAAGAAAGAAGATACACACAAGATGGCAGAGGCCAACAAAGCTTTTGCCCACTTCGCTTGGTAGGGGATTTTGTTTCTTTATTGACTTTTAATGTTGATGGGTATATGATATTATCATATTAGATTATCATATAATTTATAAAAACATGACTACATTATCAATCCCTATTTCAGGGGATTTAGAAAAATTTATAGAGAGAATGGTCAGGGATGGAAAAGGCGCAAACAAAGCCGATGTGGTTCGACGCGCCTTGAGGGAATATAAGGAAAATGAAGTTGTGGAAACTATTCTTCAGGCCCAAAGAGAAATTACTCTGGGTAAAGGTCTAAAGGGGGACCTTCGTCAGCTTATGAGAAAAATAAAATAAAATGATAAAGCTTATTTATGCTCCGGTTTTTGTAAAACAATTAAAAAAATTAGAGCTAGCCCTGCAAGATGATGTTTTAGAGAAAATAGAATTGTTTAAAGATAAAAAAAATCATAAAATTTTGAAAGTGCATAAATTACATGGAAAATTTACCGATTGTTTTAGTTTTTCTGTGAATTACAATACGAGGATTGTTTTTGAACATTTAACAAGCGATGAAGTTGCTTTATTATTTGTTGGGGGACACGATATCTACAACTAATTTTTATTTATTCAAACACATATACGCCATGGCGTATATCAAAAATCCCAGAAATGGGGTTTTTGTCTGTGCATAACTGTACATGCGCTTGCTTTTTACAAGCGTTTGGTATATAATACCCACATAACTATGGAAGAGACCCTTGTGCAGATACGTCTGCATTGGGGGCTTTTTCTTTTTATCTTCTTTTTGAAAATTTATGATAATGGTCGTTTAAGAAAGTAATTTCAGTATTTTTATTCTTTAATAAAATAGAGCATTTGTTTTCATCCGGCGAAATGATGCAATTTAATGATTTGTTGTTTTCCAAAAATTCAACTACACAACCAAAATCTCCATCGCCCGTTATTAAAATGCAAGAAGTAAAAGCTTTGATGTAAAAATCTGACACGGTCTTCAATACGAGTTCGGCATCGCAATTACCCTTGACCGTCCCACTAACGGAAACAGTTTGTTTAAAAATTAAAATAAAACTGCATTCCTGCAGATATTCATAAAACTTAACTCTGTCTGGGACAAGCCCAATAAACAAATATATATTTTGTGGATTATATTTCTGACGTAACCAGCCCCTAAATTTTTTGTAATCAATTTCAAATCCAAGTTCTTTGGCTCCCCGATATAAGTTATTGCCGTCAATATAGATATTGATTTTATCCATATAAAACATATTAACATAAAAATCGGGGTTTTCCCTTGCTTGACTTTCTGCGGGGGGGGGTACACTTAAGAGATTATTATTTAAAAAATATAAAAATATATGCAAGAAAAATATCAACCAACTGAAGGGGAAAAAGGAGAAATAAATAGATCACCAAATAATTCTGTTTCCGATAGAGATAAAATTGTAAGAGAAGTACCCTATGAGGGCTTGAAGAATTATTTTCGTCGTGTAATTACAACCACTGCGAAAAATGCTGGACACGAAGTTATTGACTTTTTGGAACCACTAGATGGTGGCTTTGAAGCTAGACTGAGGAAACCGAATGGTGAATTTTTGTTAATCGAAGGCACGGGCGGAGCTCAAGAATATGGGTTATATCCTGATGAATATGTGACACCGGACTTTTTTACCAGAGCAGAAATTGATGGTGTAAAAAGATTTTATGAGGAAAGACATAAACCTTTATCTAAAGAAGAAAGTATACTTTACTCTCTTTCCCCAGAAGCAAGAGATGGCATGAGGTATGCACCTTATAATTCTGTGCTTCGACTTATTTCACAATTAGACATAAAATCAGCAGAGGAGCTCGCTAAGATAATAAAGAAACAAGAGCCAAATGATTACGGGAAAAGAATATTTGCAGATCTAAAAGAAGATGTTGCTGCGAGAAATCAGTTTATTGAAGATGCTTTAAAGCGTGAAAAATTAGAGCGAGAAAATAATTTATAAACACTAATTTAATATTGTATCGAAAATCTAAGTGATTGGGTAGCCAAGCTATTGAACCATTACGATTCATTTGCAAAAAACAACTTTCTGTTATATATTTAAAAAAGCGCTTTGGCGCTTTTTTATTGTAAATATTGGAACCCCGAAGGAAAGCAAAGCTTCCTACGGGGCGAGGAGTGATTATTATAATTTTAGGAAATAAATATGGAGAGAGACTACCCACTAGAGAAGGTAAGAAACATAGGCATTATCGCGCACATTGACGCCGGAAAGACGACCACGACAGAACGTGTGCTTTTTTATACTGGTGTTTCGCATAAAATAGGTGAAGTGCATGAAGGAGAAACTGTTACCGACTGGATGGAGCAAGAGAGAGAGCGCGGTATCACTATTACTTCCGCGGCGGTTACTTGTTTCTGGACGCCAACCTATGCTGACCCGAAAGATAAATCTAAGAAACATCGTTTTAATATTATTGATACTCCCGGGCACATTGACTTTACTGTGGAAGTGAAGAGGTCTCTCCGCGTGCTTGACGGCGCTGTCGTTGTTTTTGACGGTGTGGCTGGAGTGGAACCGCAATCCGAAACAAACTGGCGCTATGCTGATGAAGCGAAAGTGCCTCGTGTTTGTTTTATAAATAAATTAGACCGCACCGGCGCTTCTTTTGAGCATTCTTTTGCGACTATTTTAGATCGACTTACCAAAAAAGCTGTTCGCATGCAAATCCCTATCGGGCTTGAAGAAAAACACGAAGGTGTCATTGATTTACTTCGCATGAAAGCTTATTACTTTGAAGGAGAAATGGGCAATAAGGTTGTGGAAAAAGATTTATCCGCCGAGGCGGGAATTCCAGAAAATTTAATAAAAGAGGCGGAAAAATATCGTAATGAACTCATTGAGAAGATAGTAGAGACAGACGACGTGATGATGGAAGAATATTTAGAAGGTGTTATCCCAAACATTGATGTGTTAAAAAAGACTCTGCGCAAAGCTGTAATTGCCAATGAAATTTTTCCAGTTTATGCTGGTTCTGCGTTAAAAAACAAAGGTGTTCAGCTTGTGCTGGACGCCGTTGTTGATTATTTGCCGGCCCCGACAGATATTCCACCGATTCCAGGCATTAATCCAGATACTGATGAACACCTAGTAAGACATGCGGATGATAAAGAGCCTTTCGCCGCGCTTGCTTTCAAGGTGGCGACCGATCCATTCGTCGGACAAATTATTTTCTTCCGAGTTTATTCAGGAAGTTTGGCTGCTGGAAGTTATGTTTATAATCCACGAACTCGCAACAAAGAACGTATCGGCCGAATTCTTCGCATGCATGCGAACGACCGCGAAGAGGTGAAACAAGTTTTCGCTGGAGAAATTGCCGCAGCGGTAGGACTGAAAGACACGATTACTTCGGACACTATTTGTGATGAAAACAATCCTATCGAATTAAACAGAATTGTATTTCCTGAACCGGTTATCCAACTTCGCATCGAACCGAAGACAAAAGCGGACCAAGAAAAAATGGGTATGGCGCTCAATCGTTTGGCGCAAGAAGATCCTACTTTCAAAGTTACAACTGACCAAGAAACGGGGGAGACGATTATTGCCGGAATGGGAGAACTACATTTGGAAATTATTGTGGATCGTATGAAGCGTGAGTTTACTGTGGAGGCAAACGTGGGCAAGCCACAAGTAGCATACAGAGAAACTATTACAGGAACTTCTGAGGCAGAAGGAAAATATATTAAGCAATCCGGCGGACGTGGTAACTATGGACATGTGAAGATAAAAGTGAAACCAATGGAAATGCTTACCAAGGAAGAGCTGGAAGATTTGCCGAAGAATACAAAGAGACATGAAGGTTTTGAATTTGTGAACAATATCAAAGGAGGAGTAATCCCGCAAGAATATATCGTGCCTTGTGAAAAAGGATTTAAAGAAGGGCTCGATCGCGGAATTCTTGCCGGATTTAAAATTGTAAATGTTTCGGTGGATCTTTGGGACGGAAGCTATCACGAAGTGGATTCCAACGAAATGGCTTTCAAAATCGCCGCTTCTATGGCCGTCCAAGACGCTTGTCGCCGCGCGAACCCTGTTATTTTAGAACCGATGATGAAAGTGGAAGTTATTACTCCAGATAAATTCATGGGAGATGTCACTGGAAACTTGTCTTCAAAACGAGGACTCATCGAAGGAATGGAAGACCGCGGAATGAACAAAGTAATAAAAGCGATTGTTCCATTATCTGAAATGTTTGGCTACATGACCGGGCTACGCTCCATGACCGAAGGCCGCGCAGGTTTCACTATGGAATTCTTCCGCTACGACATCGTGCCGAATAATGTCGCTGAAACTATCATTGCCACTAGAAAATAATTTTTAAAACATTTATAATATCTCTTATGGAAAAATCTTTTAATCCGGCAGAAAAAAGGGAAAGATTGTCAATGAGGATTCTGGTGGCTGATGATGATGAGGCAATTCTGGAAATTACGGTTGAAGCTCTCAAGTATCTTGGTTGCGAAGTGGTTACGGCAAATAACGGAAAAGAACTGGTGGAAAAGCTCCAAGACGGGGGGAAATTTGATGCTATAATTACCGATCAAAATATGCCCATGATGAACGGGATTGATGCGCTGGAGCAAATTCGCCAAGATGCTAGATTCAAAGACTTACTCCTGATTCTGCGCTCGGCGGCGGGAGATTCCAAGCTTCAAGAAAGAGTCAGGCGGATAGGCGGTTTATACTTGGATAAACCCCACAGCCTTAACGCCCTAAAAGAAGCGCTAAAAAAACCAATTTGACATTATCTTTTGATTTGCTATTATACTAACAACTGCACTTTCTGCAGTTTTTATATTGTTTTTTTATTATTAGTAGCTAATTTCATTAGTAATTAGACCTTAGTGACTGGTTCTCGTACACTGAGTTCTCATTATTAAAAACAAATATATGGCAGAAGAATTTAAGAGAGATAAGCCGCACATTAATGTCGGCACCATCGGTCACGTTGACCATGGAAAGACCACTTTAACAGCTGCAATCTTGCATGTGTTAAATATGGCAGGAAAAACAGTTCGCCTTCGTGGAGTTGACCAGATTGATAACGCTCCAGAAGAAAAAGCTCGTGGAATCACTATTAACATTTCTCACAACGAGTATGCTACCGATGCCCGTCATTACGCGCACATTGATGCTCCGGGGCACGCGGATTACATCAAGAACATGATTACCGGTGCCGCTCAGATGGACGGCGCTATCCTTGTGGTTGCGGCGACTGACGGCGCTATGCCTCAGACTCGCGAACACGTTTTGCTCGCGAAACAGGTCGGGGTGCCTAAAATGATTGTTTTCTTGAATAAATGCGATATGGTTGACGATAAAGATATGATTGACCTTGTAGAGGAAGAAATTCGTGAACTTCTGACCAAACAGGGTTTTGACGGCGCCAATGCTCCGATTATTCGCGGTTCCGCGCTTAAAGCGCTTGAAGCGAAGTCAGTTGATGACGAATGGGCAAAGAAAATTCTTGAACTTACCAATGCGCTTGATACTTACATTCCGGTTCCGGAGCGCGATGTTACAAAGCCTTTTCTTATGCCAGTGGAAGATATTTTCTCCATTGAAGGTCGCGGTACTGTTGTCACAGGAAAAATTGAAAGAGGGGTGGTGAAGGTTGGCGAAGAAGTGGAAGTCGTCGGCATCAAGCCAACCCAAAAGACCACTGTTACGGGGATTGAAATGTTCAACAAAAATCTTCAAGAAGGCATGGCTGGCGACAATGCCGGTATCCTTCTTCGAGGCTTGAAGAAGGAGGATATCACCCGCGGGCAAGTTCTTGCGAAGCCGGGGACAGTTACTCCGCATGACAATTTTACTTGTGAAATTTATGTTCTTAAAAAAGAGGAAGGCGGACGCCACACCCCATTCTTTAAGGGTTACAAGCCTCAATTCTATATTAGAACTACAGACGTTACCGGAGATGTTACCTTGGCGGACGGAGTAGAAATGGTTATGCCTGGCGACACAGTTAAGCTTACCGTTAAGCTAGTCACTCCGGTTGCGCTGGAAGAATCGCAAAGATTTGCCGTTCGCGAAGGAGGCAAGACCGTTGGCGCAGGAGTGGTGACGAAAATTCTTGGATAATAAATCATTTTAGTTCAATGACAACAGTACATAAGAAAACTAAAGAGCTGAAAACTGCTCCGAAAAGGGCCAAAACCGCTACCAAAAAAGTAGGTTCTCATCCTCCATTAATGAAAAAAGAGAAAGGTGAGAGCAAGGTCATTCTTCGTATCCGGGTTCGTGCTTACGAGAGCAAGATCTTGGATGCCTCTATCAAACAAATTATGGACACAGCTCTCCGTTATGATGCCACTGTTGTAGGTCCCGTGCCTTTGCCGACCGAAATAAAAAAATATACGGTCAATCGTTCCCCTTTTATTTACAAAAATACACGAGAACAATTTGAAATAAGAGTGCATAAGCGATTGATTGACATAATAAATCCAAACACAAAGACCGTAGAGGCCCTGACTAATCTCTCGCTTCCTTCCGGAGTGGATATTGATGTGAAAATGATGTAGGGCATCACTATAAAAATGAAATTTTTATTAGGAACAAAAGAGAATATGGCCGAATATTTTTCCGAGGACGGAACTGTCTTTCCTGTTACCATAGTTTCTGTGTCTCCAATCACAGTAAAACGCATATTTTCCAAAGAAAAAAATGGTTATGACTCTGTGCAGGTAAAATTTGGAAAAGAAAAGAAAGAAAAACTAAAAGAATTCAGATTAAAGCCTGTTGATAAAACCGAAACAAAAGAAGGGGACATCATTGATGCCGGAGTATTTACGGCGGGCGACAAAATAATGGTTTCAAGCGTTTCCAAGGGCAAAGGGTTTCAGGGCGTGGTGAAACGCCACGGTTTTTCTGGTGGTCCGCGTACTCACGGTCAAAAACATTCGGAGCGGGAGCCGGGAAGTATCGGGGGCGGGTTGCGAACCCACGTGCCGAAAGGGATGAGAATGCCGGGCAGAATGGGCGGAGATCGCATCACTCAAAAAAATTTGCAGATTGTTTTTGTGGATAAAGAAAATAATTTGCTGCTTATCAAGGGAGCGATAGCCGGGAAGCGCGGAACTTTAGTGGAAATAGTACAAAGATAATTAATATGGATCCCGTTAGAAATCGCGATCACGATAATAGATAAAAACAAGATATGGAAAAAGATGTTAAGCAAAAAAAAATAGAAGGTTCCAGCGATACTAAATCGCGATCTATTTCTAACGGGATGGAGGCAAAAATTTACAATCAAAAAGGCGAGGAGGCGGGGAAGATAAATCTTCCGGCAAAGGTTTTTGCCGTTAAATGGCGAGCGGATTTGGTGCATCAGGTGGCGGAAGGCATGAAGAGCAACAAGCGCGCCGGCACCGCAGATACCAAGGGTCGCGGAGAAGTGCGGGGTGGAGGCAAGAAACCTTGGAGACAAAAAGGAAGCGGTCGCGCGCGGCACGGGTCTAGCAGGAGCCCTCTTTGGGTTGGCGGGGGCGTTACCCACGGTCCGCTTGCGGAGAAAAATTACAAAAGAAAAATTTCCAAGAAAATGCGCGCGCAAGCTCTTTTTTCCGTTTTATCCAAGAAAATGAAAGACGGCGAAATTATTTTTATTGACACTTTGACCACAGCCGATATAAAAACCCAAAATGCCTTGAAAGTAATGCAGAGTCTAGCGAAAGCTTCAGGATTAAAACCACTTGCAAACTCAAAAAAATCTAGAGTTTTGACTGCTTTGTTTGAAAGAAATGAAAAAGCAGAAAAAAGTTTTCGAAATTTGCCGCAATTAGAAATAGTTTTCCTAAAAAACTTAAACCCACTAGATGTTCTTAATCACCAATACCTTTTGATAGAAAATCCCGTTGAGGCGGTTAAATTTTTGGAAGCAAGAGGATAATTAATTTATGAACCTACAGATTATTAAAAACCCAAGAATCACCGAAAAGGCGTCTTCTGCTTCTGGACAGAATGTTTATACTTTTGATATTACAAAGGATGCGAATAAAACAGAAATTAAAAAAGCTATTTTTGCTCTCTACAAGGTGCATCCCATTAAAGTAAATGTTCTTACCATTCCAAGAAAAAGTATTATGTCGAGAGGCAAGAAGGGAGTACGCGGAGGCGGCCGCAAGGCTTTTGTTTATTTAAAAAAAGGAGACAAAATAGAATTTGTTTAAGGAATCACCGATAAGCACTGATATAAACTAATCAACACGGATGTAATCAGGGTTAATCAGAAATTTATCAGAGTTAATTAGTAGCGAAGCAATGAAAACATATAAGCCGACAACTAAATCAAGAAGACAAATGACCAACGTGAATTACCGAGGAGTTTTGACTACTTCCACTCCGCTTAAGTCTCTTACTTACGGATTCAGACGAGCGGTGGGCAGAAACAGCCAAGGGCGTGTTACTACAATGCACAAAGGTGGTGGGCACAAACGCTTGTATCGGTTAGTAGATTTTTTATACGACAAAAAAGAAATTCCGGCAAAAATAAGGTCTGTTGAGTACGATCCAAATCGCAGCGCTTTTATTGGACTCGCAGTTTATAAAGATGGAGAAAAAAGATATGTAGTATTGCCGAAGTCTGTGAAACCGGGGAATTCTTTTGTTGTTTCTCCGAACGCTCCACTTACAACCGGGAATAGACTTCCACTTAAAAATATTCCAGTAGGAACTTTTGTTTATAATATTGAAATTAAACCGATGGGCGGAGCGAAGATTGGCCGTTCAGCAGGAATTTTCGCACAAGTAGTTGCGAATGCCGATGGATACACCAACTTAAAGATGCCTTCAACGGAAATCAGAAAAATAAATGAAAATTGTTGGGCCTGTGTTGGCACTGTTTCTAATGAAGAGCATCACTTGGAAAATTACGGTAAAGCAGGACGCAGTCGCTGGAAAGGAATAAAGCCGACTGTTCGCGGAACGGCGATGAACCCTGTAGATCATCCGTACGGAGGAGGAGAGGGCAGACAAGGACGTGGGACGAAACGACCAAAGACTCGCTGGGGCAAGGTTACCGGTGGCAAGAAATCTCGTAGACCAAAGAAATACTCAAATGTCTTTATTGTCTCTCGCCGAAAGACCGGGAAGAATAAATAAAAATTTTTTCCACATTTTTGTTGCTTTATTTTCTAGATATGTTATAACATACTCTAGAAAGGAGGTGTCCCATTGGCTAAAAAAAATAAAAAGGGGTTCGGAGATCTTCCGGGGTGGTGCCGACGAGCGATTCGTCGGCAGAAGCATGAAAACCCCAAACCCGTAACCAAGGGTTACAGTAGGGGAAAGGAAAGGAGGGAGAGAAATTAGGAGGATTAATATCTATAAGGCGTGTCAGGAGTCCGATTCTCCGGCACGTCTAATTTTTTACCTAAATTTGACATTTAAACTGAATTTGCTATTATGAAATCAAGCTCGTTAGGAGCTTTTTGTTTGCATTATTTATGACAAGATCAATCAAAAAAGGATTAAATGTTGACGAAAGGCTCTTAAAAAAAATTGCCGGCAAAAACCCGCTTCAAACGCCGATGATTAAGACCTGGAAAAGGGCCTGCGTCATTTCTCCCGAGATGCTTGGTTTTACTTTTGGTGTTTACAATGGCAAAAATCACATTGAAGTTTTAGTTACGGAAGATATGGTCGGGCACAGATTGGGAGAATTTTCGCCAACCAAGAAATTCATAAAACACGGAGGAAAGATGCAGAAAGAGCTTGAACAAAAGAAAAAAGAGGCCGAAATAACTCAAGCCAAATCTGCCACGGCCGCTGCCGAGGATGCTAAGAAGAAGTAGTTATAAAGTAAAAAGTTATAAAGTTTATAAAGTGAATAAATGAAAGCTTTTTTAAAAAATTACAGACAATCTCCTCGAAAAGTTCGCCTTGTGGCTGGGCTCGTTAAGGGAAAAAGTGTGGCAGAGGCAATCGCCGAGCTGGATTTTTTAGCGAAGCGTGCAGGGCTTCCAATTAAAAAACTTTTACTTTCTGCTGTGGCGAATGCAAAGCAAATGGGCATAGACGCGGATAATTTATTTATTAAAGAATTGCGAGTAGATAAAGGTATTGTGATGAAAAGAATGATGCCAGCAGCGATGGGTACTGGGCACAGAATAAATAAACGCACGAGCCACTTGACGCTTGTTCTTGGAGAACAAGCAGTTAAAAGTAAAAAGTCGAAAGTTATAAAGTAATATGTCAAAAATAGTTCACCCATATGCGCATAGATTGATTATTCTCCGAGACTGGAAGTCTCGCTGGTTTGCCGATCCGAAAAAATATTTAACTTATCTTAAGGGTGATGTTTTGATTCGCCAATATTTGGAAAAGAAATTACGCGGAATGCATATTTCCAGCATTGAGATAGAAAGAAGCCGAAAAGCCACTCGTTTCATCATTAAAACTTCTCGCCCGGGACTTATTATTGGAAGAAGCGGAGAAGGAGCCACAAAACTCAAGGAAGATATTTTAAAGAAAATGGATAATTTGAAACTTCCCAGGCCGGAAGACTTTAAACTTGAAATTATGGAAGTTTCAAACCCAGAAGCTGATGCCGCCATTGTGGCATATATGATTGCCGAGGCGCTGGAAAAAAGAATGCCCTATCGCCGAGTAATCAAACAAATTATTGAAAAAGTTATGCAGGCTCACGGAGTAGAAGGAGCCAGAATTGTGCTCTCAGGTCGCTTAGGGGGCGCCGAAATTGCTCGCACCGAAGAACTCAAGAGAGGAAGTATTCCGCTTCAAACTTTTCGCGCAGACATAGATTTCAGACGCGAGCGAGCGACGCTCTCATACGGCGTTGTCGGCATTAAAGTTTGGATTTATCGCGGCAAAATTTTTGCCGAAAAGAAGAATACTAAAAGCGCTTACAGTACCGCGCCCAGGAATGAGAAAGATAATCAGCTGAAAACAGATTAATCCGCCAAAATTTTTCACAAAAATAAAGAAAACATTAAAAAGATATAATATTAAAAAATTTAGGCGGATAAATATATGCTAATACCCAAAAAAGTAAAATTTAGAAAATGGCAATCAGGACGAACGAATCCTAAAAAGCGAACGGCGGATACGCGTGGGATTAAGCTTTCCTTCGGATCCTACGGATTAAAATCTGAATCACAAGCACGCGTAAAATCAACTCAAATTGAAGCGGCCCGAAAAGTTATTTCCCGCACTCTTACCAAAACAGGCAAATATTGGGTTCGTATTTTCCCGGACCGTCCTTATACTGCGAAGGCCGCCGAGGTGGGCATGGGGAAAGGAAAAGGAGATCCACAAGGATATTGTTTTGACGTTCTGCCGGGGCGCATTATTTTTGAGGTGGATGGCGCGGATAAAAAAACTTCTTACGAAGCGCTCCGAAAAGCTGGTTCTAAATTACCTATCAAGGCCAGAATAGTCGGAAGAATAAATGAATAATATTATTATATGGCAAAGAAAAAACAAAATTTTAAAGATATGGGAGAGGTAGAACTTAAAAAGGAACTTGCGACGTTGCGAGAGAGCTTGAGGACTATTCACTTTAAATCAGAAGGTTCAAGATCAAAAAATGTCAAAGAGTCCGCGACCATGAAAAAACAAATCGCCAGAATATTGACGGAGTTAAACAAAAATAATAAAAAATAATATATGGCAAAAAAGATACAAGAAAAAAATACTGAGAATAAAGGCAAATTTCTAAAAGGAGTCGTTGTTTCCGACAAAATGGATAAGACTGTTGTCGTTTCTGTTTCTAGATTTGTAAAGCATCCTCTTTATGGAAAGTTTTACAAAGTCAGCAAGAAATACAAAGCGCACGATGAGAACAATGTTTGTAAGGTAGGGGACAAGGTTGAGATAGTTGAAACCAGGCCAATTTCCAAAGATAAAAAGTTTAAGGTAGTTATAAAATAATTTCCCGCCAAAGGCGGACAAGTATGATTCAAAATGAAACCTTGGTAAAAATAACCGATAACGCCGGAGGCACCGTAGGAAAGGTGTTCAAGATTTTAGGTTCTTCCAAAAAAAGATACGCGACCTTGGGTGAAGTGGTTATTATTTCAGTGAAAGTTGCCAGTCCAAGAAAAATGGTAAAAAAGAAAGATGTACATCAAGCTGTTGTTGTCCGCACTCGCGGCGCTTACAGGCGAAAAGACGGCTCCTATATTCGTTTTGACGACAATGCGGTAGTTATTTTAGAAAAAGGAAAAAAAGACCCAAAAGCCGGCCGTATCTTCGGACCCATTCCAAGGGAACTGGCGGAAAAAGGATTCCAAAAAATTATTTCCTTGGCGCAAGAAGTCATCTAGGATCACCAATGAACACAGATTAAAAACCCGATCAACGCCGATAGGAATCAGGGTTGATCAGAAATTTATCAGAGTTAATTAGTAGCGAAGCAATGAAATTAAAAAAAGGAGACAATGTAAAAATAATCACCGGCAAAGACAAAGGCAAGTCCGGCAAAATCGTGCGTGCAATGCCCCAAGAAAACAAAGTGATTGTGGAAGGCTTGAATATGATGAAAAAACACCAGCGCCCAAGAAAGTCCGGCGAAAAGGGTACGATGGTGAATATGGCTATGCCTATTCACATTTCAAATGTTAAAAAAG
>Ga0076018_115_pt1 | contig 12303 bp, 12 predicted proteins | sample RifGroB1_FD_68080 | JGI IMG/M metagenome (GOLD analysis project Ga0076018, IMG submission 68080) | Parcubacteria (Nomurabacteria) bacterium GW2011_GWB1_40_7
CAGATTAGTCGGTATCAGGATTTTTCTCAAAATGCGTTCGGATTTCGTCGTACAGAGGGAGCCAACAAACTAGATACGAACTCGGCGCTTTGCGCCGAGGCGTGTTTTTTGGTACAATAAATATGTTAACGCGATTTTATTTACCAGTGATTAAACAATATAAAAATTTATGAATTACGGAACATTAACTGACGCGGAAACAATCCAAAAGACCGTCAATGCTTTGGCGAAACGCGGCATTAAGGCATTTGCGGTGAACAGCGGAGCGGAAGCGCTGGAAAAGATAAAGTCGCTTATACCAAAAAACGCTTCGGTAATGAACGGCTCCTCCCGCACCTTGGAAGAAATCGGCTTTATTGATTATTTGAAATCGGGGGATCATGGCTGGAAAAATTTGCACGCGGAAATTCTCGCGGAAAAGGACCTCGCCAAACAAACGGAATTGCGCAAACAGGCCGTTCTGTCCGATTATTATTTAGGGAGTGTTCACGCGGTTGCGCAAACAGGCCAGTTTGTCATTGTCTCTAATTCTGGCAGCCAGTTGCCGCATATTGTTTTCACCTCGCCGAATCTTTTATTCGTCGTCGGCGCGCAGAAATTGGTTCCGGACCTAGACGCCGCCTTATCCCGCGTCCGAGAGTATGTGCTTCCCCTGGAAGACAAACGGATAAAAGATATCGGCATGGGCGGAAGCGCTATTTCCAAACTTCTGATTTTTGAACGAGAGCCGGATTTTATGGGAAGGCAAGTCCAGATTATTTTCGTTAACGAAAAGCTGGGATTTTAATTATTGATTATATTAAATAGTTTTCAACCATACAATTCTTGCTTGGTGCGGGAAATAGATTTATACTTAAATTGAATTAGAACCTGGAGGTGGAAAATGTTGAAACCAAAACATCGATATCGACGGGAAATGAGAAAAAAACTGCTGTGGTGGTGGTTGTTTGGTCGCAAACGTCAGCGCCCAGGAGGAGGAATCCCCGAAAATCTTGTGGGGGTGGACGAATCCCAGGACGAAAACGCCGTGTGGAATAATCGGCTAGGGGGCTGGGAGTTAAGGTCAAGGCCGGTGGAGAAAAGAAAAAATCTCAGATGGGTTAGCCGATTAAAGTGTTGGAAGTTGGAATCAAGGCTCGTACGAAAAAGTGGGCTAATCGTTTGAGGTGCTTGATAAGGGGCGACTTCGGTCGCCCCTATATTTTTTAATAAACAAAAGAAAAAGCGGTAACCCGAAGGTCGCCGTTTGGGATCGTGGATTAAGGGATAATGAAAAATATAAGTATGACCCTATTGTTAAATAATTATTAGAAATTATTTCGTTCCAAAATTTTGAATCCATACATTACTGCATCACAGAGAAAATTTTCCAATTGACTTTGGTCTCCTTTGGTTTGAGCTTTATAAAGATAGGTGTAATATAGTCGTTTATTTTCTTGCCTGATAATACTGGGTGGTATGTTAGCTTTGAGAAGCATTGCGCACATTAAAATTCGGCCAATGCGACCATTGCCATCAGAAAAGGGATGAATTTGCTCAAAATGACCATGAACTGAAGCCACCAAAGCAATTACATCTTTTGTTTTTTTATTCATTTCTTTGACAACAGCAGAAATTAAGTCGGGAATTTTTACATAATTAGCAACAGGTAAATTAACCCCTAAAATTCTCACTGCATGATTACGATAGAGTCCCGCATCGGGACGAATGCCATTCATCAAAATACCATGAAGCTTCAAAATCAATTTTTCATTCAATTTTTCATTTTTAGAAATATATTCAAAAAGATAATTAAGAGCTGTTTGATGATTTTTGGCTTCCAGTTGTTCAGTCAAACTTTTGTTGGGCAAAGAAACATTATCAAAAAGAACAGATGCGGTATCCGGTTCAGTTAAGGCGCTCCCTTCAATTTTGTTGCTATTATAGGTGAGCTTGAGCAGAAATGTGTCACGGATGTCAGGGTTATTCAAGATAAGGGCAATAATATTTTTGTATTTCGCAGATTTTTTATTTAGAACTTGTTTTTTGGCAACTAGTTGTTCTCTTGGAATAATTTTTTGTCCCGTTACTTCTTGGAATAACTCATCAATGACAACTTGTATTTTTGATCGAGGAATTGATTTGCCAGTCCACCAGCTGTTGAAAGTCACAAAAGAGACCCCAAGACGTTCGGCTAATTTGGTTTGGGTTAGTCCAGTAGCTTGTTTGATAATTTGTAATTTATTTTGAAGATTCATACACAACAGAATATCAAACTTTATAAAGTTTGTCAAATTCTTGAAACTTTATAAAGTTAAAAAAGGGTAAAAGAAAAAGCGGTAACCCGAAGGTCGCCGCTTTGCGCATCGCGCGAAATTTAGTCTGGAGGGTTTGATCCCTCCTCGACCCCGTTCTTAGTACTAAGGACACGGTAGAAATAGATATCCGTGCCCGGAAGGGGGTCTGAATCGAAGAACTCGGTTCCCGCAGGTCCCTTAGAAGCGATGAGCTCCCAAGGACCCTCTGCCCAAGCCGACCGATACACGGAGTATCCGTCGACAGGACCCACTCCCGACCCGCATGGCACCTCTGCCGTCTGCGGGACCCACGAACCACCCCCTGCGTTCATCAGAAGCAGGGTCATGGGGGGGACCCCGGTACATCCCGGGATCAAGGGTGAGGGGACAGAAGTTAGTCCGGCCACGTTGCCGTAGGTGTCCAAGTTTCGAACTTCTACGGTGTGTGGCACCCCGTTCGTCAGGTTTGTGACCTGGAACGGGGATGTTAGATTCCCGAGGAGAACCCCATTGTCCCAAACTTGCGTTTGGGCGACCCGGGGATCCTCCTCCAGCTCGTAATTTACTACATACGAGCTGTTATCCGCCACCCCATCAACGCGGGTGGGGGGCTCGAGTGGGGCGTTCCAGTAGTTGAAGGAGTACAAGTGTACTCCTTCAACTCCCACCGAATTGTCGGAGACGAAATACAGCTGGAGCTGTATTGTCTGTCCGACGTATGTGGAGGAGCGCAGGTCCAGGCGGATCCGGGTCTTATTGGTCATTGACCCGGTATATGCCCGGATGCCTCTCAGCCCCAGTGGTGGGGCCTCCAGCGACGTGGAGATGCTCATCGTCTGGCTATAGTCAGGGGACAGGACGCCCCCCTGACTTTTTACCTCGGACCATGTTGCTCTATGGTCCGTGGAAGCCCGGACGATGAAACCATCTCTCTTGAGCTCCAGCGCCCAAGAGAGCTGGAATTCAACTAGAGTGAGGTCAGAGACCTCAAACTCATAGTCTCCCCCGACCGTGAGCTCGTTGTGAGATCTCACTAGCGGGGACTGGAGAAAATATTCCGCTTGTTGGGTCTCCCCGTCCCAGACGGCGGTCCAGTCGTAGGCCGTGTCGGTTGTGGAATTCCACGTCCGACAGGCCGAGTCATTTGGCGAGCTGGACGAGGTCTCCATCCAGCCGAAGTTGTCCGAGCAGTCACTGGACTGCCCGAACACGGTGGAACAGAATAAAAAGAAAAAAATAACCATTGCGATCTTTCCCCTTGTGTTCATCGTCTCCTCCTATTTTTTTTCTGTCAAAGTTTTTGGGTAGGACCATTCCTCCCAAAAACGGTCAGTAGTTCCATAATTATTGTATTACAAGGGTTGACAAAAGTCAATAGGTTTAAAATGTAGTTATTAACAGCAGTTGACAAAAGAGACTTGACATTTTTTTAAGAATAGTAGATAATACGTTCTAATATTTAGGATTGATAAATATGCTATAAATAAGTAATAAATATTAGGTTTCGTGCGTTTTTATTAAAGGTCAAATAAGTTAATTATTAATAGGGTTTATAAAAATAGTAAAAAATATATGAAAAAAGTAAATTATATAGTTCGCGGTTTATTGGTTGCGGTATTGGCGCTTTCCAGCACTGTTTTCCCTAGCTTGGTTTTGGCGGCTGACAATGAAAGCGTTGCATTGCCGGGAGTTGACGCTCGCGCGATTGTCACAGACGGAACAACAAATTATGTTTCGGATTTTAACAGCACGGATGTTTTGACAGTGGATATTCCAGCAATCTCCGGCTCAGATAGTCTTAACGGCGACGGAGCTTATGGAATGTCATTTGCCGGCGGTAATCTTTTTGTCGCGACTGGAAAATATGACTTAGCTTCAACTAGCGGAGGTTTGCAAGTATTTGATTCAGCAGACCTTAGTACTCCGCTCTCTGTTTATGGAACAGATACTTATACCTACAGCAAAGTCTTCACGGTAGGCGATACGGCTTTTGTAGCTTTCTTGGATGATTCTTGGGTTCCTCAACTTGAATCTGTTTCGTATGCTGATACCGCCAATCCGGCAAATATTGGCACGGTTGCGCTTGACCCGACGGCTTCTACCGGCGACATCACTTCTCTTTTTGTTTCCGGAAATTATGCTTTCGTTGGAATTCAAGATGATGGTTCTGGCTCAGATGGCGGATATGTGAATGTCGTGGACATTTCAGATACTTCCGCAATGAATTTGGACGGAACATATACAACTTCTGATGCCGTAACTGCAGTGGCCGCGGACGGAAGCACCTTCTATGTTGGGCATGGAAATGTAGTTGATGTTGTAGATATCGCTACTTTGACTCTTCAGGACACTATAGATACTGGCTCAACAGTAAATGGTTTATTTACCGACGGAAACTATCTTTATATTGCCACTGAAAACGGACTTCAGGTGTATGCCTTAGATCTTTCATTTGTTGGTGAATTCAATACAGATATGAATGCTACAGCGGTTTCGGTTGACGGTGATTTTATTTATCTCGCAACAAGCGACGGAACAGACAGTGAAATCTTCAAAATCAAAATGGTGGTTATCACTTTGACCGGGGATAATCCTCAAACTGTTGAACTTGGCGCTGGTTACACAGAGCTAGGGGCAACGGTTAGTGATGATTCAGAACCAGTAATTGATACCTCAGACTTTGTTGACGCAATCGGTTCTTATACTATTGTTTATGCGGCAGTTGATGCTGATGGCAACTCCGGTCTTCAAGTTACCAGAACAGTGAATGTTGTTGATACTCAAGGTCCGGTTATTACTCTTGTTGAACCAAATCCACAAACCATACAACAAGGTTCTGGTTACACAGAATTAGGCGCAACGACTGACGATGGCTCATTAGTTCAGATTGACGATTCCGCTTTTGTTGACGCAATCGGTTCTTATTCTGTTACTTATGATTCGGTGGACGCTTCAGGCAATAATGCCGTTCAAGTTGTAAGGACAGTGAATGTCGTCGCTCTTACTCACACGATTACCGCTTCTGCCGGCGCTGATGGTTCTATTACGCCAGATGGCGCAGTTGTTACCGCTGACGGAGCCGATCGATCATTTACCATAACCCCCGATACTAACTACCATGTGCTTGACGTTTTGGTTGATGATGTTTCCGTGGGCGCGGTTACTAATTATACATTTACCAATGTTGTAGCTGATCATACTATTGTTGCCAGCTTTGAAGTTAATCCGGATACTTTCACCATTACCGCTTCCGCTAATCCCAATGGAACAATTACTCCTTCCGGAGCGGTTATCGTGAACAGCGGAGATGACCAAACATTCACCATCGCGCCTGATTCTGGTTATCGGATAGCTAATGTTATTGTTGATGATGTTTCCGTGGGCGAAGTTACCAGCTATACATTTACCGATGTTATGGCCGACCACACTATAGCCGCCAACTTCGCTTCTAGCGGATCTAGCGGTAGTAGTGGCGGTAGCGCTTCAGTCCGAAAGGAAATCCCGGGATGTGGAATGAGAACAACCGGATACAGCACAGTTACAGGCCAGTCTTGCGTGACAAATATTCCGCACGAAGAAGGCCAAGTTCTCGGCGCGGAGAAGTTCATTTTTACTCTCTTCTTGAAGCAAGGACAACCGCCGTATCCAACAGGCACTTACGCCAATGAAGTGATGGAACTTCAGAAATTCTTAAATGGAACTCCATACAATAGCGGACTCGTCGTGGATGGAAAATTCGGCCCCTTGACCAAATCAGCGGTTGTCAGATTCCAATTGGCTAATGGCTTGGTTGGCGACGGGCTGGTAGGTCTTCTTACTCGCGCTGTGTTGAATAGATAATATTAAACTTTCTGACAAAACCTCGCCTTTACGGCGAGGTTTTGTTTGTTATAATAGGCCTATATGATTTCTTGGTTTAAAAAACATTTTGTTCCGCACGAAGGGAATGAGCATCGCCCTCATATATTGCGCGATTCCAGCATTCGCAATATTGTTGCCATCGTTATCTTTTTGGAAATATTCGCTTTTTTAATACCAACTCTCACTCGCATAAATATGGAAGGCGGGATGGCGGCGGTTTTGCCGGGCGTTTTATCCGCTCTTGCGAATTACGAAAGACAGTCCCAAAACCTTCAAACTCTTGCAGTCAATCCGATTTTAAACCAAGCGGCGGAAATGAAAGCTATGGATATGGCGACAAAGGGATATTTTGCCCACACCAGTCCGGAAGGAAAAACTCCCTGGTACTGGCTTGAAAAAGCGGGATACAGATATCAGTATGCCGGGGAAAATCTGGCCATTAATTTCAGCGATTCAAAAGATGTTGCCAATGCTTGGATGGAAAGTTCCACTCATAAAGCTAATATTGTGAAGGGAAATTATACGGAAATCGGCACCGGTATCGCGAGCGGCCTATATGAAGGAAGAGAGACAATTTTCGTGGCGCAGGTGTATGCGAACCCGCTCGCGGAAACAAAAACTCAATCTCAACCCGTAAAAAAAGTCGCTTCATCGGCGACCCGCCAAGAAAACGGGGAAGTAGAAAATATCATAATTGCCGCAGAACCCACGGCCGTTCTTGGAGCGGAAGCCGCCAATACGGGAGAAGCTGAAAATGTTTCAATAAAACCGGTTAAACAGCCGGCATTCTGGCAGAAATTTTTTGCTTCGCCCCGTAGCGCGATGAATGCGATTTTATTTGCTGCGTTCGGAATAATTTCTCTTGCTTTGCTTTTGTATATAATTATGAAAGCAAGACAGCATCATCTTGATTTGATAGCCAACGGATTAATCGCCCTGGCCGTCATCGGAGTGATATTCCCTGTAAACCATTATTGGAGCCATAAAAATATGGTTATTACTCAAAGTCTGGACTACTCAATTGAAAACAAATAGATTCCAGAGTATAATATAACTGCTTATTAATTTAACCAAATAATATTTATGGCAAAAAGAGGAACCACGCTTAGCCCGAAAAAGAAATCAAGGCATTCGCATAAAACCGAGAAACGGCTGGAGATTAAGAGGCTGATGCTCGCGAAGAAATTTAAATAAAAATTATCAATTAAAATTCACAATAAGATGGAAAAAATAAAAAACAATGGCATTTGGATTATCGGCGCGGTATTGTTGGTTTTCTCTGCCGTTTTTTTCTTGTCCGCGCAAAATTTTTCAAGACAAGGGAGATTCGTGGAGGTAAAGGGTTTGTCGGAAAAAATAGTGAAAGCGGATGTCGCTATTTGGTCAATTAATTTTGACGTTAAATCCAATGATATTGATTCGCTTTACGCCAACATAGACAAAGACACAAAGACGATAACTTCTTTTCTTTTAACCAAAGGTTTTGAGGCGTCCGAAATAAACGTCGCTCCCGTCAATATTTATCAAGACACCTATAAAGATTCATTGTTCAGATATAACTCCAGCACCCAATTGTCGGTCTACACGAACAAAGTTGATATGGTTAAATCAAGCTCCAAAGATACTTTGTCTCTGGTAAAACAAGGCATTACCATGAGCCAAAATTCTATCATTTTTGAATTTTCGGATATCAATAGCGTCAAGCCGGAGATGCTGGCGGAAGCGATTAAAAACGCGAGAGGTGCGGCTCTGCAATTCGCCCAAGAATCCGGTTCTCGTCTAGGCAGGGTGGCGCGCGGGAATCAGGGCGTATTTGACATTTCGGACAAAGATCCGGGCTCACCCGAATATAAAAAAATCCGCGTGGTTTCCACCTTGAGATTTTTTTTGAAGTAGACGTTTCTAAAATATGAATAAAAAATCTTCCTCAAAAAAGACTAAAAAGGTGGTCATGGTCAGCGGGGGATTTGATCCGGTGCATATCGGTCACGTGCGATTGTTTAATGAGGCAAAAAAATTAGGCGATGAGTTGGTAGTGGTTCTCAATAATGACAATTGGCTAAAATTAAAGAAGGGATATGTCTTTATGCCGGAGCGCGAGAGAAAAGAAATTATTGAAGCTTTTGAAGCGGTGGACAGAGTTATTTTGAGCAGTCACAAAAAAAATACCAAAGATATAAGTATTGCTGAAAACCTGAGTTTGCTTTGCCCTCATATTTTTGCCAAAGGAGGAGATCGCCATGCCGGCAACCTCCCGACCAGAGAAGTGTTAGTTTGTAAAGAAATAGGCTGTAAAATAGTTAATAATGTGGGCCGAGGCGGCAAAGTTCAAAGTTCATCGGATTTGGTAAAAAAAGCGCAAAAACGGAAAATAAAAAAATAAATGAAACCCTTAAATAAATTTTCAGAAAAAGACCTTAGCAAAATAAAAATGATTGTTTTTGATGTTGACGGAGTGCTTGTTCCCAGAGGCACCAAAATAAAGCAAGCGGGAAATACGACTACTTTGGAAACAAAAGTAATTCACGAAAAACAAATAGAGCAGATAAAAGAATTATATAAGAGAGGTTTTTTGATAAACATCAGTTCCGGCAGAGGGCTTTATATGTTGCAAGAGATGTTCAGAGGCATCTTGCCTTTCGTCAGTCTTACTTACGAAAACGGCAGCGCTACTTGGCATAAAGGAAAAATTTATCAGCATGTCAACAGTTTTGAGTATCTAAAAAACATATTCCCAAAATTAAAAAAAATAACAAAGAAAAATGAAAATGTAAAAGGTTTTGAACCGAAAGAATTTATTATCACGATACATTGCAAGCATAAAGTAAAAGAGATTGAAGAAATAGTCAAAAAAGAGGGGAATCTTATAACGGTTTGGAATGGAGAAGCGTATGATATTTTAGTCAAAAAAGATCAAACCAAAGCTCTGGGTTTGAGGCATGCGATGAAAATTTTTAAATTAAAAAAGGAGAATGTTATGACTGTCGGGGATAATTATAACGACCAAGAATTATTAAAAGAAAGCGGAATGCCCATATCGGCCGACAAAAGCAGAGTGAGGGGGAAATTCTATGTTCCGCTCAAAGGTCGATTTCTTCCAGCAGATTTATTAATGCAAAAAATCTTATCACTATGAAAACACTTACCGTTAAAAAACCATGGGGGCAATTTGAGCAATTTACTCACAACGAAACAACTACGGTAAAAATTCTTTCGGTTAATCATGGCGGTTCTTTGAGTTTGCAATATCATAATCACAGGAAGGAGTTCTGGCGGATAATTTCTGGGCATCCGATCGTGACGGTAGGAGAAGATGTAAAAAGTGCAAATCCTGGAGATGAGTTTATAATAAAGGAACTGGAACCGCACCGGCTGGAGGCCAAAGACGACAACGTGCAGGTTTTGGAGGTATCCTTCGGGAATTTTGACGAGAATGATATTATAAGAATAGAAGATAAATATGGCCGCGCTTAAAAAGATAAAAAAGTCCCGATCTAAAACGTCGGGGAAAAAAATCAAAAAAGTTTTAAAGAAAAGGAAAGTAAAAGCCGTCAAGAAAAAAACGGTTGCAAAGAAGAAATCCCCTTTAGAGCTCAAGCGTTCAAAAAAAAATCCGATTATTGAACCGGAAAGCCATAAATATTGGGAATCAAAAGCGACCTTTAATCCTAGCGCTATTTTCCACGATGGAAAAGTGCATATTATCTATCGAGCCATAGGTGATAGCGATATTTCGGTATTAGGATACGTCAACAGCCGGGACGGTTATTCTTTTGATAAATACTCAAAAGAGTTGGCATATTATAATAAAGGAGAACAAGCTGTTAAAAAAGATTTTGTGTTTAAAATAAATTATGCTTCGGGTAATGGCTGGGGCGGAGGCTGTGAAGACCCCAGATTGACGCTAATAGGAGACAGGGTATATATGATTTACACGGCTTTTGACGGTTGGGGGTCTTTGCGATTGGCTCTCACTTCCGTAAGTTTGGATGATTTTTTAAAAAAACGTTTTAATTGGAAAGAGCCCGTTTTTATTTCTCCTCCCGGAGAAATACACAAAAACTGGGTTTTATTTCCGGAAAAAATTAAAGGCAAATACGCGATCTTGCACAGTTTTGCTCCGAAAATTCTGATTGATTATTTTGACAGCTTGGACGAACTGGACGGCAAAAAATTTATTAAAAGCGACAATACCAGACCAATAGATAAAAGCCGCGCTTGGGATAGCTGGTTTCGCGGAGTCGGACCTTCTCCGATAAAAACAAAATACGGCTGGCTGGTTATTTATCACGCGATGGACCACCGAAATCCGGATAGATACAGAATCGGCGCGATGATTTTAGATATTAAAAATCCGGCTAAAGTCCTCTATCGCTCTAAAGAGCCTATTCTGGAGCCGGAAGAATGGTATGAAAATGAAGGTTATAAAAGTGGGGTGGTATATTCTTGTGGAGCGGTTGTTAAAGATGGAGAACTATTTGTCTATTATGGCGGCGCGGATAAAGTGACTTGCGTGGCTACCGCCAATTTGGATAAATTTTTGAAAGAGCTGATTCAGCACAGCGTATCCAAATTAAAAAATAAAAAAATCGGGTAAAGATAAATAAATTTTTATGTATGTTGTAAAAAGATCTCATCACAATCCAATTCTCGCTCCCGACAGAGACCATTACTGGGAAGCCTTTGCCACCTTCAATATGAGTGTCATAAAAAGGGGAAAGACTTTCTATGGCGCATATCGCGCTATTTCGGCGGAAGATAAATTGCTTACTCCGCGACAAATTTCCACCATCGGTCTTGGCAAAGCGAAAGATGGCAGGCACTTTGAAGAGCGTAGGCCGTTTATTACGCCAAAAGAGGAGTGGGAAAAATACGGCTGTGAAGACCCCCGCCTTACCTATTTTGAAGGCAATTATTACATTTTTTACACTGCGCTTTCCAAGTATCCGTTTGAGGCCGACGGCATAAAGGTGGCAGTGGCTATTTCCAAAGATTTAAAAAAAATCAACGAACGGCATTTAATAACGCCTTTTAACGCTAAAGCGATGACCCTTTTTCCGGAACGCATTAACGGCAAAATCACGGTAATGGTGACCGTAAATACGGATATGCCTCCGTCAAAGATTGCCATAGCGCAAGTTGACGAGATAGAAAATTTGTGGAATAAAAATTTTTGGGAAAAATGGTATGCAAATTTAGACGAACACGCCATTGATTTGAAAAGAGCGCCGTCCGACCATACTGAAATCGGAGCTCCCCCCGTTAAAACCGCCCGTGGCTGGCTTTTATTGTATTCGCATATTCAAAATTATTTTCCCGGAGGAGACGGCTCTCGCGTATTTGGCATTGAAGCAGTTCTGCTTGATTTTAAAAATCCGCTTAAAATTATCGGGCGTACACGCAGTCCTCTTTTAGTTCCCCGAGAATCCTACGAACTTTTGGGTCATTCTCCCGATATCGTTTTTCCTTCGGGCGCGATTTTGGAAAAAGACACACTTTTTATTTATTATGGAGCGGCGGACACAACAACATGTATGGCCCATGTAAATCTGACCGATCTTTTGGGAACCATTCATCCCGAAATGACTCCCAGATGGAATTTTCTTCGTTCTTCCAAGAATCCCATTATTACGCCAAATAAAACGCATCCGTGGGAAGCCAAAGCTACTTTCAATCCGGCGGCGCTAAGAATACGGGGCGCAACACACATACTATATCGGGCGCTTTCCGAAGACAATACTTCTTCTATCGGCTATGCCAGAAGTAAAGACGGCATTACTATTAATGAAAGATCCGAACAGCCGGTATATGTTCCCAGAGAAGATTTTGAGTTGAAAAAAGTCGCTAGCGGAAATTCCGGCTGTGAAGACCCCAGATTAACCAAAATAGGGAAAATCATCTATATGTGCTATACCGCTTTTGACGGCATCGGTCCGCCGAGGGTCGCCGTCACTTCCATAACCGAGAAAAATTTTCTGCAAAAAAATTGGCAATGGGAAAAGCCCATTGTCATCACTCCCGCGGGTTTTGACGATAAAGACACTTGCATCTTCCCGGAAAAGACAAAGGGACAATATTTCATTTTGCACAGAGTGGGCGATGAAATGTGCGGGGATTATCTCAAGGCGCTCAATTTTAAAACACAAATAGTCAAAAAATGCACCAA
>Ga0076018_116_pt1 | contig 11586 bp, 9 predicted proteins | sample RifGroB1_FD_68080 | JGI IMG/M metagenome (GOLD analysis project Ga0076018, IMG submission 68080) | Parcubacteria (Nomurabacteria) bacterium GW2011_GWB1_40_7
TAAATATCTCTGTTTTTGTTTTCATGGTCATACGACCACGGTAACCTATTTATGAGCTATCCACTCCTTTCTTGGTAACCTTTTTAATGAGCTAGAACGGAAACTAGCGGAATAAAAACAATTTATTTATAATGTCTATTGATATGATAATCAGAAATTTCATAGAAAAACTAGAGAACAGCAAGCTATCTTTTTGGGGAGGTGTATTTTTGCTTTTTACAATGATGTTCTTCAGGACTTTTCTGGAAAATTTTACCAACTCTAGTAATCTTTATCACCTGTCTGGAATCATTGACACTTTTTTCCATTACCCATTTTGGTTTTTAATCCTTTTTTTATCAATTTTTATCATTGCCAGAATTTTAACCAAGGAAAAAATAGAAAAAATAGCTAAAGTTGTAACTTTCTTTTCTTTCGCATTGCTTATCCCCCCAATAATTGACTTGATCATAAGCAAAGGCCAAATACCTTATAGTTTTATTGTTGGCAATTCTTCCCAATTATTTAAATTATTTTTTACCTATCTTGGCAGTAACGCCATAGGCATTGGAATAAGAATAGAAATAATTATTACCCTGATAGGTTTAGGTTTTTATATATTTTATAAAACAAAAGAAATCAAGCGCGCTATTGTTGGAATCATTGTTTTATATTCAGTCATTTTTATAATGGGAGTATTCCCAGCGTTTGTTTTTGGTGTTCAAAATGCGATTACAAAACAATATCAAACAATGGAAAAAAGTACTGTTGTTGATTTTTATTTTCATAAAGAACCGCTAAATGCAGTAACAGCCAATAGAACTTTTGTTTTGGACGCTGTGACAGACAAAGATTTTTATCCTCTGCCACAACAAAAAATTATAAATCAATATTCATTAACGCTTTCAATCATTTTTCTATTAATAAATGTGGTTTTGCTGGGATGGTGTTTATTTTTGTATTCTTCAAGAAAATTTTTTGCTGTACTAAAAAACTTCCGCTATCTACGAATAATTCACTATTTTTTAATGCTGTCCGTGGGCATTTATTTGGGCATAAACATTTTAGGAAAAAATCCTATTGGATCACTATTTGATTTACTGTCATTCCTTTCTTTATTCTTGGCGCTTCTTTTTGCTTGGCTTTTTACGGTTTGGGAGAATGACGAAGTAGACATTGAAATAGATAAAATCTCAAATCAAAGTCGTCCCTTGGCCCAAATTGAATCCATAGTATCGCCCGAAGAGTGGCAAAATTTAAAATTTATATTTCTAGTTCTTGCCCTTCTTTTTGCTTTCCTTTGCGGACTATATACTTTTATTTTTATATTGTTATCTCTTTTTGTAGCCCACATTTACTCTGCGCCACCCCTGCGCTTAAAAAGATTTCTGGGAATTTCGTCGCTTCTTTATGCTATACCAAATCTGCTGGTGGTTTGGATGGGGTTTTTTATGACAGCCGGCACCGAAAATTTAAGTGCATTTCCAACAAAATATAGTTTAGGAATTCTAGGAATTATTTTTTTGGTTGAGAATGGAAAAAATATTAAAGACATTGAGGGTGACAAAAAGGAGGGAATAAAAACACTGCCTGTTGTTTTTGGAGAGAAAATGGGAAAATTATTAACAGGATTTTGTCTTTTCTTAGGAGCCTTATTGGTGCCGTTTATTTTTTATTTTAATTTATACACTTTTTTGACAGCAATAATTTTTGGAATAATATTCTTTTTACTCACTATTAAAAAAAACTATAAAGAAAAATATCTAGTCTTTTCTGAAATTATATATATAATAACCTTTTTTGTTTTAATGAATTTGTAAAATATATGCATAAAACAAAAAAGTCATTAGGGCTAAAAAACAAAAATGTTTTCGCCCGAGCCAAAAAGGCTTTAGGGCAAAATTTTTTGAAATCAGGGGTTGCCTTAAAAAAAATTGTTGAAGCGGGAGAAATAAAACCCGGCCTGCCTGCGCAGGCAGGCGATGTAATTTTGGAAATCGGTCCGGGCAAGGGAGCACTGACGGAAAAGCTACTAGCTTCTAACTGTCAGCTTATAGCTGTAGAGAAAGACAGAAACTTATGTGATTTACTAAAAATTAAATTCAATAAAGAAATCTCCTCTTGCCAACTGACGTTAATACATAAAGATATTTTAAACTTTGATTTAAATCATAAGCTATTAGCTAAAAGCTATAAGCTAATCGCCAATATCCCCTACAACATCACCGGCGCAATTTTGAAAAAATTTCTGACCGCCAAAAATCAGCCGAGCAAAATGGTGCTGATGGTCCAACACGAAGTGGTAAAAAGAATTATTGCTCGCGACAAAAAAGAAAGCATTTTATCTATCTCTGTAAAAGCTTACGGGGAACCAAAATTAATAATGAAGGTACCGGCCAGATACTTTTCTCCGGCGCCCAAAGTGGATTCAGCGATAATCGCTATAAACGATATTTCTCGTAAAAACTTTTTACCCCCACCTAACCTCCCCCTTACTAAGGGGGAGGTGCCGAAGGCGGAGGGGGTCGGAGAAGAAAAATTCTGGAAAATAGTAAAAGCGGGTTTCGCGCACAAGCGTAAAATACTTGCAGGTAATCTTAAACCGCTATTGGGAAACGATATTTCTCAAAGATTGGCAGACATGGGAATAAAAAAAAATATCCGGGCAGAAAACGTCTCTTTAGAGAAGTGGCTCGCGATTACGGCACTAAAGAAGAACCCGTCTCTGGGCTAATCAAGCCTTTACTCTTCACAAGAGAACAAGCTTGACCGACATACATCCAGCAAGACGGAATGCCTGGTTCATAAAATCCAAGCACTCCGATACCTTCCTCGGGAATATTGTAATATGAATATTTTTGAGAACCATTTTTATAATCCATTAACATATTTGAAATTCCGGTTGCAGCCCCTGGCAACGCAACAAAAACTTGAGTAAATATCCCGGGTGGGCAATCACAAATCTCGGGGTTCACGTAAATAATATACCCGCCAAAAGACAACCCCACGGCAAACGCTTTTTGTGGCATAAAAGTCTCATCAATCATTTTTTCAAAAAATGCCAATATCTGCCCCTTGAGAATCCTCTCTGAAACTTTTTTGTCGTAAATTGCCTTTTGAATATTATAAAATTCTTGGCGAAAATCAGGTCCCTCCTCGGCTTGTTTTCTTATTTTTGCTTCTGCGATAGGCAGTTTATCTGGGGAAAGGCCCCCCTTGAGAAGTCCTTTTTTGACAGCCTCTACATAAAGATCTAGATTTTTTAAGTTTGGATTCGCTTTACCTGTATTCAGATTAGAATTAGAATTACTTGCCAGGAAACCAGAACTTAGGAGGGTTAAATTGCTATCACATTTTTTGCCTGTTGTAACGCTATATCCTGTATTTGAAGAACAACCTGGTAAATAAACGCCTTTTGCCACAATAATACGATTAAGAACAGTACGGGTTAGTGGACCCACGATACCATCAGCCACTAGATTGTGCGCTCTCTGCCAAGCAAATACAGAGGCTTTAGTTAAAGGGCCAAAATGGCCATCTATTTTTGCCCCAATTGTTTTTTGAAGGCATTTGACTTGTTCGCCAATTGACCCCGTTCTTAGTGTGGCGACAATGGCACAATCGGGAGAAGTTGGGTCTGCGGAAAATACAGCTTTTACAGATATCGCCTGAGAGGAAAGCAAAAAGGTGAAAAGAATCAATGAATAAAATAGTCTCATTAAAGTGAATTATATCACAACTACAAAATTAGACATAGATATCCCCAAAAAATTAGTCCCCTTTTATAAAAAAGTGTATAATTATATTGTTATTAGAATATTTTGGCGAAAACACAAAAGGATAATTTTAATCACTTTGGCGGTGCTGTTTCTTGTCGTTCTTTTTTTAGTAAAAAAAACATCTCTATTTGAAAAAACAGCTGAATTCATTCAGGGCAACCAAGAGGGGTTGACTTATAACACCGCAACCATAGGGGAATTAGTGGAAAAAGACACCGATGGAGACACAATTCCGGACTGGCAAGAACCCCTGTATGGGCTTGACCCGACAACAAAAGAAACCGTTCCTGGCATCCCCGATATTACAACCATAAATAAATTAAGGGCCGAGCAAAACTTAACTACAGACATAGCAAACGAAAACATAGAAAATTTAACCGAAACTGAAAAATTCGCAAGGGAGCTTTTTTCAACTGCCACCTCGCTTACTCAAAGCGGACTCATGAATCAATCAATGGTGGACAACATAAGCACTTCCCTAAACGACAGAATAAAAAATTCTGCTCCGAAAAAAATATATACGCTAGCGGATATCAAAATTACTGACGACAATACCGCTCTCGCTGTTCAAAAATATAAGAATGATTTAACGAATATATATAAAAAATATACCTACCAGACAATGGTTGAAGAAGTGCTAGCGAAGTTTGCAGGAGACGGCACAACCATCGACGAGAATGCCTTAGCGGAACTAGATCCAATCATCACGCAGACACAGAATATTATCAACGCCAGATTAAAAATGGCCGTTCCAAGTCAGCTGGCGCAGTCACATCTCAATGTCATAAATGCAATGGAGAGATGGCTTGAAAGTGTGGGCGGTATGAAACTTTTTAGTAGTGATCCTATTTTGGCGCTCATGGCGATTAAAAATTATCAAGAAAATGTAACCTCGCTTCAGTCGGCGGTCGATGCACTCGACAGCACGATGAACGAGAAATTGTAATCTTATAAAGTGTATAATAGTGTAAGGATAAAACAATGATTTTGCAAAATAAAACAAATCAAAAAATTATTTCTTTTCTGATGATTATTTTAGTGTTGATGCCCGTTGTTTTGTTTTCTGGGCCTAAACGAGCAGAGGCATTTTCTCTCTGTCCGCCAGGAATACCAGATCCTAAAAAGGTTGCTGCTGAGAGCAACGAAGAAAAAGGGTCAACTGCGTTAACCTGTCTCACCACGATTAAAGAATGGGTCCAAAAAACCCTTGAAATAGCTTTGATGGCAATTGCTAGACAGGTGATAGCACAAATGACCCAAAGTATAATAAATTGGATCAATGGCGGTTTCCATGGATCGCCAACTTTTTTGGAAAATCCCGAGTCTTTTTTTAAAGATATTGTAAAATACGAGATAAGAACAATGGTGGACCAATTGGGCTACGATTTAAGAAGGTTTCCTTTCGGTCAAGCTTGGGCGCTGAACACCATCGGCGCTTACAAAAGCACGCTGGAAAACAACGCGGCGCACTCTTTGAGCGGCGTTATGAACCAACAACAAATAGCCAATTATATGGATTTCAATGTCGGGGGATGGGACAGTTTTTTTCTTAAAACTCAATATCCGCAAAACAATTATATAGGCTTCCAGATGATGGCGAATGAATCCCTCTCCGCGCAATTGGCCGGCGCGATTCAGCCCGCCGCGGAACAGGTCCAGAGCCTCCTTCAACAGGGCCAAGGATTCTTGTCTCCGGAGAAATGCATGGACGAAGACACAAATTATAACAATATTATGGCCAATGCGTGGAATCGCCCAAGTTTTGAAGGAAAATGTGTTCCTTTTGAACCTGCATGCACCAATACAGAAAATGGCTGTACCTCACAGCAGTATGCTGCTTGGGCCGAGAGTTGTCGTGTGCAAAAAATTGCATGGGATAAAGATAATACTTGTAAAAACTTAGTAAAAACCACTCCGGGTACTATCGTAGCGGATCAATTAAAAATAAGCTTGGGATCAGGCCAAAGAATGATTGAACTTTCAACCGCGCTGGGAAGCAGTATTTCTGCCATCATTGACGCGTTATTAAATAAACTTATAGGCGAGGGCTTGAATGCGATGGCCGATACTATTAGCTCGGAACCCCCGGAAGATAATTGGACTTACAACGGCATAAGTCTTGATGGTAATGGTAGCGACACAACAGGACCAGGACCTTTAAACATACCACAAAATGTTTCTCTCCGAGTTGGAGAGACAACCAGCGTAACGATAACTGGCGGAAAACCGGAATACAGCGTAAAAATAACCGACCCGGTTACGCCAGACACAACAATCGCAACGGCTGGTGTTACTGGCGACACATTGACAATTGCCGGCATGGCGCCGGGACAAACTTCTGTTACCGTAAAAGATTCACGCGCCGACAATCCTAGAAAAGTTTTGGTTGCAATTACCGTAGTTAACAGTGATGATTTGATGGCTGTTCCAGCAAGCATCACAACTACTACTGGCGGAACAGTGGTTGTAACTATATCTGGTGGCACAGAACCTTATCGTATGTCGGCAGAACCAGACCAGACGATAGCGGTAGCAAGCTTTTCTGTCACAAAATTGGCAATAATCGGTCTTGGCGCGGGGCAAGCTTCGGCCACAATAACAGACTCATCCGGGAGAATCGTTACGGTTAGCATCACGGTGGTAGCACCGACAGCTCTCGGAACTTGCACTTTAACTAGCGGAGAAATAATACAAGATATATCGGAAACAGCTTGTACCGCACAAGGTGGAACTTGGACTGAACCCGGCAGCCAAACAACAGGTCTGACAGTTGACCTAATTGCAAACAAAACCGATATCGCGCGTGGAGAAAGTGTTGAACTGACCTGGAACTCAACTGGGGCATCCTCTTGCGATGCATCTTGGACCAATAGCAGTGCAACTTCCGGGACGGAAACAAAGAGTCCGGAAAACACCAGAACTTACATAATTACTTGTTCTGATAGTAGCGGAGCTTCATCAGCCGATTTAGTTACAGTTACCGTAAGAAACGATTAAGATTTTTAAAAAGGATTTACTGCCGAATTAAGAAGCTAGGCGCTAGGCATTAGACATTGGCGGAATAAAAATGGAAAAAGTAAATTAAATGATAAGAAAAAATTAATGGAAAAAGAACAGGCAAAAAATCTTGCGTTTATAGATGGCCAGAATCTATATATGGGCACCGCCAAGAAAGAAACGCATCCATGGAAAATTGATCTTGCGCGTTTTCGCATATATCTTGAACAAAAATATAATGTTGTTAAGGTTTATTATTTTTTAGGTTACGTACAAGAAACAAACCAAGATCTATATGAAGAAATACAAAATGCGGGTTTTGTATTGGTGTTCCGCGAACATAATCCGGTGATGCTTGGAAGAAAGAAAGGAAATGTGGATTCAGATATTATTTTTCATATAATGAAGAAGTTGTACAAACAAGAAGATTTCCATAAAATTATTCTTGTATCTGGGGATGGTGATTATAAATTATTAGTTGATTTTTTGATTGAAGAAAATAAATTTGAGAAGATTTTGTTTCCCAACAAAAAATTTGCTTCTTCGTTATATAAAAAACTGGGTTCTGAATATTTTGATTATCTTGAGAACAAAGACATAAAAGATAAAATAGGGGTAAAAAAAGAAAAGGGCTCCTTAGGCAATTAACCGTTCGGATCCCTTTTCGTCTGAATACTTAATATACTAGCAAATAGATTAATAATGTCAAGCAAATCCAAAAATAGTAGAAATTAGCGTGTAAATGAAACAAAATTAAAGTATAATGTAAATAAGTTTAAAGTTTGTAAAGTTATAAAGTAAAAAGTAATGACGAATTACGAATTAACAACCAAAAAAATAAACAAATTGAATTCAAAATTCGTAATTCGTAATTGTTTATTCGTAATTGTTTTTACCTTTATTATTCTAGCCGGACTTTTTGGTTCGGCAAAAATGATACGAGCAGAAGATCCGCCCACGGGAAGTTGTACACTAGCAGGGGCAAGTGAACCTATCGCCAGCTCTCTAACCGAAATTGCTTGTCATCAACTGCACGATAAACCCGGGGCGCCAGCTAAATGGCAACAAACAACAGCAAATCCATCGCAGTACTCCTCGGGGACTGAAAAACCAAAAACAGATTTAGAAAAGGCGCTTGAGGAATATGGATGTATGTCGGGAGGCTTTTCTCTCAAAGGATGCGTATTGGGTGTTGTTCACATATTCTTTTATAGTATTCCGGCTTTCCTTCTTTGGATTGTAGCGTATGTTTTTAATGACTTAATATTTGTCTCGTTAAATGGCGATTTATTGAAAACCCCTTTTCTGTCGGAAGCGTGGACAGTCGTGCGAGACCTTTCCAATCTTTTTTTCATTCTTGTCCTGCTTTACATAGCCATTAAAATAATTCTGGATTTGGGAGCGGCGGAAGCCCAAAAAATGATAGCGAGGGTGATAATTGTCGCTTTGCTGATAAACTTTTCCATGTTTTTCACCAAAGTAATTATTGATTCGTCAAATATCTTAGCGCTGGTTTTTTATAATAAACTGGAAGTTAAAAATAAAAACAATGAGCCAATAGCCTATAGCCCGCTATGGAAAACATCATCGGCATCCAGCGAAAAAAATATTGCCGGAGGGCTGGTGTCTGCTTTTGACCCCACCACAACATTAACCGAGCAATTTTTCAAGGATTTAACGGATACGTATGTGTTTGCCGATGACAAAAACAACTTCGCGCAAGGTCTTATAGCAGGAGGCGCTACTGCTCTTTCTCTTCCCGTCGCTGGTCCTGCTGCCCCTCTTGTCGGTGCTGGCATATGGTATGTCCTTGAAGGCGATGAAAAGGTGCCTGTTCCGCTGTTGGTTGGAATTCTGATTGTTAGCGGTTCGTTTATGTATTCTGTTGCTTCTGTGCTTTTTATGGCAGCCTTCGCTTTCTTAATAAGAATAATCAATCTTTGGGTTTTGCTTATTTTTTCTCCTTTTGCTTTTATGTCTTTTGCTGTCCCGTTTTTAGAAAATAAACCATACATAGGATGGAGCGATTGGTTGAGCCGTCTGCTTACAGCGTCATTTTTTGCGCCGATTTTTATGTTCTTTTTGTATTTTATCTTTATGTTGATTCAATCAAATTTATTTCAGGGGCTCCTGGTGCAACCCGTGTCCGGCCCAGATTCGGCAAAGGTAATAAAAATTATATTAATGATGATCTTGCCTTTATTGCTTGTCACTATTCTTCTTTATAAAGCGCAAAAATTTGCCCTAAAGAGTTCGGGCAAGGCCGGAGAATGGATGGAAAAAATAGCAATAGGCGCCGCAAAGACGGCGGGTACCGCTGTTTTGGCGGTGGCCACAGAAGGAGCGTCGCTGGCGGCCACGAGCGCGATTGGAGGAGCGGCGTCTAAGACGCTTGGTAATAAGGAACTTCAAGAAAGAGCCGCGCACGGAGACATAAGCGCGATGAGAAAAATCCAAAGAGCGGAGCGTCTTGCCACAACAAAAATTGATTTTAAGAGCCCACTCAAGACGATGAAGGGCCTGACGGGATTGGGTATGCCTTCTGCTGAAGGCGGATATAAGGGGATGGTAGGGAGAGAAGCTGAAAAATATAAAAAGGAATCCGAGCTTTATAAAACAACAAAATCACAAGCACAGATTGACGCAGAAGCAAAAGATGCAGGAGTAAAACAAAGGAAGTATGACACAGGGCAGGAAGCAAGCGGTCTTTCTAAAGAAGAATATGCAAAGAAAAACGGTCCGAGACCGGTAGTTTACCATACGGCTGAACAAATAGACAATGCTAGAATGAAAGCATTCCAGGAAAGTCTCGGGAAACGCTGGGATTGGGGCTTCGGGAAGGAAGCCGGGAAAGCCAAATTCGGCAAAGAACTTGAAAAGCAATTAAGTAAAATGGAGGCAGTAGGAAAGACAATCGAAAAACTGGAAGAGCTGTTGAACAAGCAAATGGCGGTATTTGAAAACGCAAAACTGGAAAAGTTGACTAAATTTAACGCAAAAACCGATAAGACGGAAATAGACGACGAAGCCGTAGAAAAAGCGCTGGGAGAAATGGTTTTTGCCGCGGAAAAAATATCCAGCGAATTAAAGACGATTCATGAGGCGGCGCAGAAAAACCCAGGAGGAAAACCCGACGAAACACAGCAAACAAGAATAAATGAGTTAATGGGAGAGAGAGTGAAAGTTTTCGTCGCCACCAACAAGCTTAACGCTGTTAAAACCGTTGAGGAGAAAATAGCCAATACGGAAACGCAATTAGATAGACAAAGAGGGAGCAAGGAGGAAATAAAAGGTAAGTCGCTTCCGGCCAGCCCGCCGCCGGCGCCGCACCCATAAATAACAGACATTAAAATTATTAATTTGCCTCGCCACGGGCGCGGGCTTAACAAAAAAATTATGCGAGAAATAACATTAGAAGAAATACAAAAAAAGTTTGAGAGTTTGCCGGAAGATTTAAAGTGGGCAGTGATGGCGGCGAATGTGGACGAAAATATCATTGACATAGGCCAAGCGCAGGGCTTAAACGTGGAACAGATGGGACAGCTTTCGCTGGAAACGCATCTGGTGATGTTCGGCTTCACTCATCCGGATAAATTTGAGGAAGCCGTTAAAAACAGCTTGAAACTGCCGGATGAAAAAATACGCGCGATAGTCAGCTCTGTTAATGAAAAAATTCTGAAAGAAATCCGGGCAAAAATGATGGAGGCTTTCGGCGGCGCGCCCAAAACCGAAAAACCGGCCGAGGAAGAAAAAGAAGCGCGAATACTGAATTCCGCCGGCATTGAAATTATTCCGAAGAAAGAAGAAGCCCATCCGATCTTGACGCAAAAATTGTCCGATTTTACCAAAAACGAGGTGGTCAAAACTGAGCATGTGTTGGAAAATCTTTCCTCGAGCCAGGCGAATGCGGTAACGGCAAATAATGCTCCAAGAATAGACCCTTATCGGGAAAAACCGGAGTGACAGCTTGTGGCTTACTGAAATAATGAAAATGTTAAATGTGATGATTAAAAAGTTAACAGCTACAAGCTATAAGGAATAAGCTATTTCATGCAATCCCGTTAGAGATCACTTATGTTTTATTACACGTATATATTAAAAAGTAAAAAGGACAGTAAAATTTATACTGGATATACTAAAGACCTACGGAAGCGCCTGGAACAACACAATAAGGGTTTATCTACATATACGAAAGGACGAGGCCCGTTTATTTTGATATACTATGAAGGATGTTTATTGGAGAGCAAAGCTAGGTCGAGAGAATTATATTTAAAATCGGGAATGGGCAAGCGTTATCTGAAAAATAGATTAGGCGCTTCCTATCTCTAACGGGATGCAATTCAAAGTCCCCCAATTTTTAGAAATAGAAGACAAAATTTTTGGCCCCTTCACTTTTAGGGAGTTTGTTTATTTGGCGGGCGGAGCCGGACTTTGTTTTACGCTTTATAAGTTGTTGGGGTTTCTCTGGGGCGCGATACCGATTTTAATCGTCGCCGGATTTTCTCTCCTGCTTACTTTCTACCGGCCCAACAACAAGCCCTTTATTAACGCGGTTGAATCCGGCTTCAAATATTTCGCCCAAAGCAAGCTTTATATCTGGAAAAAGGCGGGAAAAAAGAAAAATATCAAAGAACAGCCCGCTTTGAGCGAGATAAGTAAAACCGGAATGGCTCCCCAAAAACTGACCGAGAGCAAGTTGCGGGATTTGGCTTGGAGTTTGGATGTGCTGGATTTAAGTAAGGAGAAACAATCCCGTTAGAAGCCGCGGTCGCAGTTTAAAAAAAATAAATATGTTAATAAGAAAAATAAAAATTAATAGTATAACAAAGCA
>Ga0076018_101_pt1 | contig 11195 bp, 11 predicted proteins | sample RifGroB1_FD_68080 | JGI IMG/M metagenome (GOLD analysis project Ga0076018, IMG submission 68080) | Parcubacteria (Nomurabacteria) bacterium GW2011_GWB1_40_7
GTTTCTCCCATCATAAATCTTGCAGGCGGAATATTAAACCACAGAAAAGCCAAAGTAGCTCCGGTAATAACGCCCGAAAAAGCCGCCAAATCAATTTGATTATTTGCATAAGCGATCACAGAATATGCGGCAAAGATAGAGGCCAGAACTCCGCCGGAAAGCCCGTCTAGGCCATCAATTACTCCGCTAGAAAAAGTAGCCAATGCTACTATGATAAAGAGTGGAATAATTAAAATCCCTAAATACAAAAAACCGTCAAAGGGAATATGGATGGATGTCATTCCAAGTTTATAAAAAAACCAAGATCCGGCGACAAGTCCGCATAAAATAATTACGATAATTTTTGCTCTTGTATACCAAGCTGAGTTCCTGGTTATGCGCGACTTTCCGATAATCTCTAAAATGTCGTCTATCAGCCCCACCAGGGAACCTAAAACAAGAATGCCAAGAGGTAGCAAAGTTTGAGCACGGCTGAAAAAATTCATCTTTAGAAAAAAATCATTGGGAAAAATAATTGAAATTAAGAAAAATAAAAAAGTGATTATTAGAACTGAGGACCAGATGATAATGCCACCCACGCATGGCACAGAAATTTCCGCTCTTTCTTTGGCGTGGTGTATGGCCTTAAATTCAATGGAAGTTGTATCTCCGCTTCTTACTTTTTTCTTCCACATTTTATATTTATAGAAAAAATGTGTCGCCGTCGGCGTTAAGAAAATAGCCAAAAAGAAAGCGAAAACCGTCGGTATAGAAATTTTAAGCAAATTTATAAGCATTAAGCTATTATAGCATGTAACTTTTTTGATTAAAATGTACACACATGTTATTGTCTTTAAGTGAACAAAATGACTTTAAGCCGCGTCTTACCCATAGTTGTTTTCGCACTTTTCTTGATTCCTATCGCCACCTCTTCCCTTCTGGATTTGGAGAAGAAAAGGGAAAACGAAATAATTCAGCAGAAAATTATAGCCGAACAAGAAGCGCGGGAAAAAATCTATTTAATGGGTAAATTTGAACCAACTCAAAATGAACATTTTGTGGTAGTCCCGACAGAATATGGTGTGAACGATTACCCAATGTATTTGCGCAAAGAAACTCTTGATGCCTTTTTAAAAATGGCAGAGACTGCTAAAAAAGATGGGATAGAATTGAAAATCGCCTCGGCAACTAGAAATTTCGATAGCCAAAAAATTATCTGGGAAAATAAGTGGAACGGAGTTCTACTGGCCGACGGCAAAAATCTTTTTAAAAATTTCCCCGATGAGTTAGAACGATTTAAAAAAATATCAGAATACAGTGCTGTCCCGGGCACCTCACGACATCATTGGGGCACGGATATTGATATCAATGATTCAACCCCTTCTTATTTCAAAACTGAAAAAGGAGAAAAAGAATATGCGTGGCTAGTAAAAAATGCTCCCCTCTTTGGTTTCTGCCAATCATATACGCTTAAAGGACAAGATCGCCCAACTGGTTACTATGAAGAAAAATGGCACTGGTCTTATATGCCACTTTCTAAAAATTTTACCGAGGAATACTCAAAACTTGTTAAGGAAAACGAGATAAACGGTTTCCTGGGTGATCAATACGTCGTCGGACAAAATTTGATTGACGATTATGTTTTGGGAATAAACCTAGATTGTATTTAGTATACCTCCTTCTGATAGCACTTTTCGCAGTAGACAATCTCAGGTCTCTCGGGAGCATAAGAAGTTTCAAACTCTACGGAACAACGTCCTTTATGGCCATGTTCTTTTTTTTCACACATGCATTTTCTGTCCCAAAGCTGCATCGGTTGTCGGTTAAGGTTGCGATCATGATGGCGACAGTTGTGACAGCATAGAGGCAGAGGAATTTTTAACCGCCGATAAAACTGAAGCTCGGACTCAATTATGCGAAATGCCTTTGAGCAATTTTTAAGAAGAGCTTTTTGGGGGTCCTGTTCCCAGGATGCACATAAAATGATCTCCTTAAGTACATTATCTTTTATAATGACGTTATTATCCACGAGTTCGCTTCCCCTGATAGTGGGTTTATAATCTTTTTCTTTTAAGTCCTCCCAAAAATATCCACCTTCGAGCGCCTCGTCTTTGCCTTTCGGAAAGAATTCTTCCGCCATGGTTTTATTATGTGCATAGAGTGAAAGCATCGGTGGAAAAAATTCTCCATAAGTATAAACATTGCCTTTCTTGTCTCGGTAGGGCATGTCGTTCATGTGCGCAATAATTTTCTGGCGTAGCTTTTTGTATTCTGTTTCAGAATATTGTTTATTAAAAATACAAAATTGCTTGTTGTGTAATCCCACACAGCCGAAAATGTCGGATGAAGACACGCAGAATAAACTGTACTCAGCATTTCGAGCGGTTGACCACATTTCATAACAAAAACGTAGCCCGTTAACGCCCAATCCGCAGCTCGAGCTTTCATAAATTAATTCCGCCCCATTTCCCCACGCAGAATAATCGTAGCAATCCTTAACTGGACCTTTTTCTACAAAGCTCGTATATCGCGAGTCCTGTGTATCTATTGCCATATAGCTATCACGAACATTTTTACAATTGTGAATATACTCACCGGACACATTTGCATTTTTAACACCCTCCATAAATCTCACTGGATTCTTAGACCACAATTTTTTCGCTTCTTCTGCCCACTTTTGTATCTCCTCCTGTGACTCTGAATTAAATTTGCGCAAAAATTCTTGATATTCCTCTTTAGACAAGGACTGATTAAATAAACAGTATTTCTTGTTCCGCAAATTTACACAACCAAAACAGTCGTTGCAACCCACGCAACTCTTCGAAAAGTAGAGATTGTAGGAATCATGACACTGGACGCTCCAAAAACAATTAGCGCAGGAGTTAAGCCAGAAGCACTCATAACAATTCTCTGACTTGCCAACGAAAGAACAATCTATGCACTGTCTCGAGTGAGTTAAATTTGTTGAGTATGCGCAATTTTCAGAGTAATTACTGTTAAAAACCAAATAGCAGTTTTTGAGAGCTGTGTAATTACTAGAATATTCGCTATTCACTCCAAAAATTGACGATTGAGCATAGAGTGGAACTTTGTGCAATAGTTCGTTGAGTTGCTCAAAAAATGGCCGTGAAAAATCAAAGTCTTGCCCATAATCAAGTGGGTCCCATTTATCTGAAAACCAAACAGCATTTTCATAAACCACAGCATCGGCATCGGGAGATATGGTAGAGAAAATTTCTTTGCCTGAAAATGCGCACTTTATCTTAAACAAAAAACGCTCGTTGCGAAACGCAAGCCGGCGTCTAAGTCGACACTCCGGACAAAAGCTCGGTGGCGGAACTTTTATTTTTTCATAGAAATTAAAATCCTCTGGTTCAATTACAAAGTCTTTTTTGCAGTTTTGACAAACCTTAGTTTGAGTTTGCATCTTCTTGTTTCAACTCATCTTCTAAATTTTTTGCAGCGACTTGCATAGAATTGTTTAGGTCTCCCCAGTCTGGCAATTCTTCTACGGATTTTACGCCCATAAAAGACAAAAGCTCAAAACTTGGTTTATAAATATACCTTCTGCTGTCTTTTGTATCTACGGTCTTTTCTATAAGCCCACGCACTGATAAAGCGCGCAGGGTAAAACTTGAATTTACTCCCCTGATATAATCAATCTCCGCTCGAGACACACCGTTTTTATAAAGTACGATGGAAAGTGTTTCTAGACTGGCCTTAGAAAGTTCTTTATTCAACTCTTCTTTTTGTAAATGCTCGATTAGTTTTGAAAGTTCTGGCGCAGTGCCAAGCGTTATCTCATTGTCATTCTCAATAAACACTATTCCCCTATTTTGTAAATTTTCTTTCAATTTTTCTATGCCTTCGTCTATTTCTGTTTGACCAACCTTCAAAATATCCGTCAGTTTTTTACGAGAAACTGGTTCGCTTTTGAAAAAAAGTATTGATTCGATCTGTTGTTCTATGTTCATATTTTTAAAAAATAATTTTGTAAAGAATTTTAAGAAACGTGGGTTCCCTGTCCTTGTGTCTCCGAGGGCGAAGTTTCAGAAATTCTTTGCAAAATTATTTCTTCGTTTTCTTGCACAGCATTTATTATTCCTTGCCTAACAAGTTCTAGCATAGCAAGAAATCCAACAATTACAACCACCCTTTCTTCTTTGGTTTCCGCCTTTCCGGAGAACTCTTTGAAATTCATTTTTAGAGAATTTTGTATTCTATCAGTCAGCTTATCTATCATCTCTTCAATGCTTATGACAGTTCGCACTTCCACCTCCGGTAAAAATACTTTCTTCGGCATCGCTCCTAAAACATTCCTCGCGAAAGTCATCATGGATTCTCTGGTAATTTGTTCATCCGGCAAGAAAACCAAAAAATCGTTCTTTCGTTCCAGTGGAGCGAAAATTATTCTTTTACCAAAATCCCTTTTGATATTTCCGGAAAGTTTAGTAAATATCTCATACAAACGTAACCGTTCTTCTAAATTACGAATATCTCCTTCTTCTTCAGAAGTAAGATCAAGATTTGGCAAAAGCGATTTGGATTTGATCAAAAGCAAAGTAGAAGCAACAAGTATGAAACTAGAAACTTCCGCCGGCGGAAGTCCACCTAATTTATTCATATAAGCCAAGTAGTCTTCCGTAACTTGCGCCAATGAAACATCGCTAATATGCAGTTTACGTTTTTCAATTAAATCTAAAAGTAACCTAAACGGCCCTTCAAAATTTATGGTTTTTATCTGAAAAGCATCTGTTTCCATTTATTTATCCGCCTAAATTTTCTTTATTAAAAATTTTGGTGGATTTATATTCTTCAATAAATTTATACAAAAGCCTTACCGGAGAACCCACCGCCCCCGTTGCAAGATTTTCTCCAGCCATTGCGACCATGCGAGGAGCCATATCTATGTGTGCCCATTTGCAATCTTTTATAAATTGATGCAGAAAAATTGCGCCATAAATCGCTCCGCCATAGCGGGAATCCTTGTTGTGAACATTTGTGACGTCGCCGAGAGAACCTTTTATTTCATTTTCAAATTCTTCCCATATCGGTAAACGCCAAACATAATCCCCAGTTTTTTCTCCTATTTTTTCAAATGTTTTCGCTAGTTCATCATCTTCTGTAAAAATTGCTGACATTCTTTCACCTAAGGCCACCATTGCCGCACCAGTCAGTGTGGCAATATCTATCACCACCTCTGGTTTATATTTTTGCGCATAGGTCAATGCATCCGCCAAAATTACTCTTCCCTCTGCGTCAGTATTTAGGACTTCAATCGTCTTACCAGACATCGAACGAATCACATCTCCCGGTCTATAACTTTTACCAGAAGCCATATTTTCAACTGCTGGAATAAGCCCTACAATATTTTTCTTCAATTTCATTTTTGCCGCGAGAGCAATCGTATGAATTACAGCCGCACCTCCGGACATATCCATATTCATGCCAAGAAGCGATGATGAAGGTTTTAAGTTTATTCCACCAGCATCAAACGTCACTCCCTTACCGACAAGTACAATAGGTTTTTCTTTTTTTGGCCCACCCCAATATTCCATAATGATGAATTTCGATTCTTCGTCCGATCCTCGCCCAACAGAAAGAATAGCCCGCATGTTTTGACGCTCCATTTCTTTTTCGCCAAGTACGGTAACTTTTATCGATAAACCTTTCACTGCTTCTTTTGCTTTTTCCGCGAGAATTTTGGGGGTCATATCTCCACCTGGAGTATTCGCAAGAGTCCTTGTTTTATTTACTTCTTCGGCGATCATGTGTCCTTTTAGGAGTGCTTTTTCGGTTTTTTTATCCACACCAGAAATAATAACTTCCTTAATAAAAGAAAATCCATCTTTCGTCGGCGTTTTATATTCCACAAATTCATAATTTGCGAAATCAAGCTGTGAACCGATAATTTCGCCTAATTCTTCATCCGTAATTTTTGCATTTTTAAATTTAAAATCATCAAAACTAAAAGCTATTTTTTCTGCTTTTACACTTTTCGCCATTACAATCATTTTGCGAACGAGTAAAAATAGCTTTCTCAGGTTCATCCCGTTAGAAATAGAGGGTCGCTGCGAGCCCTCGCGATTTCTAACGGGATTCATTTTGTTTTCTTCGTCGCATTTCAAATAAAGCGTTTTTACGCCATTTTCTTTTATGATTTCGTCCTTATTTTTAGAATTTATATTTACAAAAAGTAAATCTTTTTGACTGGCTGGTTTTTGAAAAGTAATTTTTAGCATATTAGTACCCTTCGTCTGTTAATCTTTCGTCTATTCTGTTCATATCTCTTGGAAACATTGATGCTTCACGAATATTTTTAAGTCCTAATAATTGCATCGTGATACGTTCCGCCCCAAAAGCAAAACCTCCTTCGGGTGGAACTCCATATTTAAAAGCTTCTAAAAACATTTTTATTTTACTTGGATCCATTTTCCAAATTTTCACGTGCTCCATAAGCTGATTGTAGTCATTAATTCTTCTCCCACCAGAAAGCCATTCAACTCCACGACACAACAAATCCATTCCTTCATTAAATTCTGGTTCTTCTTTGCTTGGATAAACATAAAATGGTTTTTTGCGAGTTGGATATCCGTAAATAAAAACAAAATCGGAGCCAGTTTCTTCTTTGACAATCTCGCAAATCTGTCTTTCATCTTCCGGATTTGTATCTTTTTCTCCTCGAACATCACGTCCAAATTTTTCAAAAATTTTCTGTTGAACTTCCGTTAAGGAATAAGTTGGGGTCTTTTCTATCATTACGGGAAGCGAGGCATTTAATAGTTTTAGATGTTCGGCATTTTTAATTTCCACTTGTTTTAAAATATATCTGAAGGTTTTTTCGGCCATATCACGCACATCCTTCCATGAATCAATAAAACCCATTTCCGCGTCCAAGCAAACTATTTCTGTTAAATGCCTGGTCGTAGAGGATGGTTCTGCGCGAAAAACTTTATTCACGGAAAAACATCTCTCAAAAGCGGACATGACAATTTGTTTGTAAAGTTGCGGTGATTGAGTTAAGTATGCTTTTTTATCAAAATAGTTAACCTGAAAAACTTCAGCTCCACCCTCAGCCGTGGCAGGAGTAATAGCTGGCGCTTGAAATTCAAAAAAATTATTTTTTTTCATAAATTCCCTAAAGGAATCAATGATTGTTTCTTGTATTTTAAAAATTGCTTGAACTTTTGGCTGCCTCAACACCAACGCTCTGTTATCAAGCTCTGTGGTTAATTCCAAATTATAGCCTTCAAGTGATAAGTCAAAGGGCAATTCTTTTGCTTGACTAAGTACCTCAATGCCGATGACCTCAAGCTCAACATCTCCATTTAATACATCTTTTTTTACATTTTTTTCCGGGCGCTTGTTAACAATACCGGTAATTTTCAAAACCCATTCCGGGCGGATTTCTTTGGCTTTTTCTATCGCCTCAGTATGGCTAGGCAAAGTAACACACTGCACGAGGCCCGTCATGTCCCGCATATCAAAAAACACCATTTTCCCCTGATCGCGCCTGATATTCACCCAGCCGGCAATGACGACTTCTTTGCCAACATTGTTCTTCAAATCTTTTATATAAACTCTATTTTGCATATATCTTGTTTTAATTAAATAATTTTTAATAAACATGTACTCCGATTTTTTCTCGCACTTCTTCCATTTTTTTTGCCGCGATTTTTTTTGCTCTTTCACTGCCAGCTTTAAGAATCGCAAGCGCTTTCGGAATATCTTTTTCAAATTCTTTTCGCTTTTCACGAAGTGGTGCGATAAATTTCTCAATATCTTCTATCAGTAATTCTTTCAGTTCTTTATACTTCCCTGCTTTTTCTTCGTAAATATTTTTTAGTTCATCTTCGCTACGAAAAAGTTTGTGAATTGCATATACGTTTTGAGGTACTCCTCCGCTTGAGTCGGTGACAATACTCATCACGCACTTTTTTATTTCTTCATATTCGGCAAAAAGCGGAATAATGTTGCCATAACTTTTGCTCATTTTTCTGCCGTCTGTCCCCGGAACTATTGCCACATCTTTTAAAATCATCGGCTCCGGCAGTTTAAATGTTTCTCCGTATATATGATTAAATTTTTCGGCTATATCGCGAGCTATTTCCACGTGCTGTTTTTGGTCGGCTCCAACCGGCACCATATCCGGACCATACATCAAAATATCCGCGGCCATCAATACAGGATAATTAAAAGTGCCAACATCAATTTCTTTGTTTTTCGCTTGCGCGTCTTTGAAAGCGTGGGCGCGCATCAAGTACGGCATTGTAGTTATCGTATCAAAAATCCAAGCCAGTTCGGCGTGTTCTCCGATTTCGGAGAGAATGCAAAGCATGATAATCGGCTATAAAAACATAACCGCCGTGTTCTTCTTGCAAATCAACAAATTGCTTCATTGCCCCGAAATAGTTGCCGATATGCGGTCTCCCGGAAGGCTGAACGCCTGATAAAAATACTTTTTTAGACATGTTCATAATAAACTTTTATCGAATAAACTAATTGGGAAAGTATCTTGCGCATCTAGTAAACCATTTTTTTTGTTTCTAAACTTTCCAGTAAATCCCCCCTCTTCTTTCCTTTGTTTAAATGTTTTTATAACTTTATGATTCGAAGTTTCTATATCAAGGATAATTTTTTCTTTCATACTGTTTTTTATTCTTTCATTAGACATTGAAATATATTCCTCAGAAATATCTATACCCAGATAGTCATGTCCAAGAAGTTTAGCTGCTACAAGGGTTGTTCCACTTCCACAATATGGGTCCAATACAACTCCTCTTTTTTCATTTAGAACAGAATAAATACATCTTGCAGGTAATACTAAGGGAAATGGTGCTGGATGAGGATTTTTATTTTCTGGTCGTATTTTCCATACAGAGGTTAATAATGCGTGCTTAGAAAGTAATTCTTCACCAATTTTATTATCTTTGATAGAAGGTTTATATAACCAATAAATTCTTTCATCCGTTTGCCAAAATCTCCATCCTCGTATGTTTGCAGCGATTCCCCTATCCCATATAATTTCTTGCCTAATAACCCAATTAGTCTTTAATAACCATTCAATTGGATGAATCATCGTACCCCGTTCCCAACGAGTTTTATGATTATAGAAAAAGTGTCCACCATTTTTCGTAATTCTATAAATTTCGTTTAAAACTGCAATTTGTTCTTTTTGATATTCTAGTTCTGATTTTTTATCAGATGCAATATCATATTTAACATTTTTTACAAGCCAACCTTTTTTATTTTCTTGTTTATTGTAAGGAGGAGAAGTAACTCCAACATCAATAAAATTACTTGGAAGTTTTTTTAAAACTTCTAATACATCACCCTTTAAAATTTTATTTGTATTTTTTTTCATCTTATATCTTTTTTTGTATTTAAAAATTTGAAAAAATTTTTGTTGAAATACTTCTCACTCTTTAAAAAAGTATTTTTGTTGAAATAGATAAAGTTTATAGATCTGTTGTTTTTAAAATGGCTATAATTAAAATTTGCCATTCTTTTATATTCACCAATCTTACGTTTTTTAGGTAATTGCTCTTTTAACCTTTTAGAAATAGCTAGAAATGGTATTTCTAAGATGTAAATTAACTCCCCATCTAAAAAACCAGATAGTAGTAAGTTGGGATTTATTTTTTTGTCTTTAAGAAATCTTTCTGGAGTATAATCATTAAAACCACCCTCTCCATTAAATTTCGGTTTAGTTTTTCTAAGATCATATTCGAATGACTGTATATTTTTAGGTTTTGCTTCGCAAGCAATTGGTGCACCAGATATATTAGAATCATGTTTAAAACCATTATATCCAAGCTTGTTTGGATTATGTTTATAACCAGCTATTGATACTGTAATAAATTCTCTCAAGCTGGAAGAATTTTTGTCATTTATATAATTAGTGAGTAAATCTGAGAACACTGATATTAAATTATCTTTTGATTTTCCCAATAAAAGAGCGCTAAAATCACTATGTGGTTTAGTGGCGTAACACTTAACAATTTGTGCAAGATCCTCATTCATATATAAATTATATAGAACTTACTGTCTTATATCAAGTTTCCACATTTTAATAACAGCTTTGCCCACTTTTTGGCTTTGACTATTATTTGCTTGTTGTTAGAATGGCATCAATGGCAAAACCAATGAAGAATAATAGTTTGCGCATTCCGCCCCAGAGCATCCCTTCGGAACAGGCGGTATTGGGGTCCATTATGCTCCGCAAGGACGCAATGCATGAAGTTGAAGACATGATTAGTCCGGACTCTTTTTACGTTGAAAAACATAAGAAGATTTTTCGAGCGATGCTTGATCTGTCCGTGAAAAATGAACCGATAGATATGCTTTCTTTGTCCACTAAATTACACGAGCAAAAATTACTTGATAGCACCGGAGGCAATCAATATCTGGCGGAGATTGTGAACATCGTTCCTTCTTCTACTAACATCAAACATTATGCCGACATTGTCCAAAAAAAATATGTTCTCCGAAGTTTAATCGAAGCGGCTGATTATGTTTCCGAGCTCGCCTTTGAGGAGGGTGATGACCACATGGATGATATTTTGGATATGGCGGAAAAAAAAGTTTTTCATGTCGTTTCTTCTCCGAAGAATCAAAAATATGTGAACTTGAAAGACGCTCTGCCTGAAGCATATGAGCGTTTGGAAAAATTGCACGAAAATAAAGGCATGCTCCGCGGATTGCCGACCGGATTTAAAGACTTGGACACTGCGCTCTCCGGTCTGCAAAAATCCGACTTAATCATTATCGCTGCCCGGCCAAGTATGGGCAAGACTACTCTGGCGCTTGATATCGCGCGCATGGCCGGAGTATTACACGAAAAATCAGTAGTAATATTTTCTTTGGAAATGTCTTCCCAGCAACTGGTGGACAGAATGCTCTCCGCTGAATCGCGAGTGAACGCCTGGAATTTGCGCACGGGTCGCCTTTCTTCTGACCGGGAATTTTCTCAACTTCGCGACTCATTAGACAAGCTAGCTAAAGCGCAAATTTATATTGATGACCAGCCCGGAAATTCAATTGTCCGAATGAAAGCTTTGGCTCGCAGATTAAAAGCTGAAAAAGGGCTTGATCTTATCATCGTGGACTATTTGCAATTAATGACAACTTCAAAAAATTATGATTCTATGGTCAATCAGGTAACGGAAATTTCGAGGTCTCTGAAAAGTTTGGCAAAAGAATTGGACGTACCTGTT
>Ga0076018_123_pt1 | contig 10908 bp, 9 predicted proteins | sample RifGroB1_FD_68080 | JGI IMG/M metagenome (GOLD analysis project Ga0076018, IMG submission 68080) | Parcubacteria (Nomurabacteria) bacterium GW2011_GWB1_40_7
CTTCTCTCCTAAAACAAGGAGAAAAACCCAAATATTTAATGGGAAAAGATTTTCTCTCCAGAATTTCATCAGAATGGAATCCCATCAACGGAATTTCCGCTGTTCCGGCGAGGGCATCTTTATCTTGAGTTATATAATAATCTTCAACATCTCCCGGCAAGTGAGCCGTCCCGTATAAATTTTGTTTTCTGACTATCACTGGAGGAATAATCGGAATAAAATTGCGGGCGGAAAAAAAATCCATCGCGTAATTCCAGATAGCGAAAGACAATCGCGCGCCATCATTGGTTAAAAAATATCCTCGAAAACCATGAACTTTCGCTCCGCGCCCAAGATCGCACATTTTTAAATTGGTCATCAGCTCAATGTGATCCTTCGGCTCGAAACTAAATATCGGTTTCTCTCCCCAAGTTTTTATTTCTTTATTTTCCGCATCTGTTTCGCCCTCTGGTACGGATATATCCGGAACATTCGGTACTTCCAGCATGGATTTTTGCCATTTCTCTACCGTTTCTTTTAATTTTTCTTCTTTCTTTTTTATATCCTCTTTCACCGCGCGCATTTCTTCAATGAGCTGAATTTTTAGCGCCGGGTCCTGGTCGCGGGCAATATCGTTGGAAACTCTATTAACCTCACTGCGAAGCTCTTCCACTTCTTTAAGTTCTTTTAAGCGCTGATCATCAAGCGCAATCAATTTTTCAATATCAATATCAACACGTTTTTTCTTTGCTCCCGCTTGCACAATATCTTTATTTTCGCGAATGAATTTTATGTCTAACATGTTATAATTATATCATGGAAATAAAAAAACTGCCAAAAGAAAAATTTCCCAAAGGGCTTTTGGAAATTCCGCAACCACCCGAAGACCTTTGGATTATCGGCGACCTGCCTCCGGAGAATTTGATACATCTCTCTGTCGTCGGTTCGCGCAAATTCACCTCCTACGGGCGTGAAGCCTGCGAGAAAATAATTGCCGGGCTAAAGGGTTATCCGATAGTGATAGTTTCCGGTTTTGCTATGGGTATAGACACTATCGCGCACAAAAAGGCCATGCAAGTCGGGCTCAAAACTTTAGTTTTTCCCGGCTCCGGATTGTCCGCCGAAGCGATGTATCCAAAAACAAATGTAAAATTGATGGAGGAAATTGTGGAAAATGGCGGATGTTTAATTTCAGAGTTTGAGCCGGATTTCAAGGCGACTCAATGGAGCTTCCCGATGCGCAATAGATTGATGGCGGGGATTTCCAAAGCGGTGCTTATTATAGAGGCAGAAGAAAAATCTGGCACACTTATCACCGCTCGAATGACCACAGAATATAATAGAGATTTATTGGTCGTGCCCGGCTCAATTTTTTCTTCAAATTCAAAAGGGACAAATAGATTGCTCCGCGCCGGCGCGATACCCATCACTTCTTCAGAAGATGTTTTAGAAGCGCTCGGTTTTGAGCTTCCGAAAGATGAAGAAAAACAGGCAAAATTATTTTTGGATTTGTTACCCGAAGAAAAAAAGGTAGTAGATTTACTCCGTGAACCTGTCGCTCGCGACGATTTAATCCGGGCAATGAAAATGTCGATACCTACTGCCAACGCGCTTCTCTCGGTAATGGAAATAAAAGGATTAATCAAGGAAGAGCTCGGTGAAATCAGATTGGCATAATTTGCAAAAAAAATATGTTTCGTGTAATCCCAGTAGATACTTTAATAAGGATTTTTCAGGATAATATTTTCCTTTTGTTTTACTTTTATTTTATTCTCTGCTACATTCATAGTGAGTATCTAACGGGACAAGTACTTAGTGGAATGAATCCCGAACGAAATCGCGGACGCATAAAATAAATAAAATTATGAAATTGATTAAATATATTATAAATAACAAAACAAGGGATATCGCGTAAGCGTACGCGTCCTATTTCGTACGGGATGAAACTACTTATTGTTGAATCGCCATCAAAAGCAAAAACTATTGAGAAATACCTTGAGGGCGAATTTACTGTGCGGGCATCAGTCGGGCACATTCGTGATTTACCGAAATCAAATAAAAAAGCCATAGATATTGAAGCGGGTTTTGTTCCGCATTATGAAATTTCAAAAGGTAAAGAAAAAATTGTGCACGAGCTTCAGGGGTTAGCAGAAAAAGCTAGTGAAATACTTTTGGCGACAGACCCTGATCGTGAAGGTGAAGCAATTGCTTGGCACATAGAAACGCTTCTCAATCAAGACAAGAAAGTTAAGGCACCCATTGAAAGAGTGGCTTTTTACGAAATTACAAAAGAGGCGGTAGGGGAAGCGTTAAAGTATCCGCGTAAAATTGACACAGCATTGCGAAAGGCGCAAGAAGCGCGCAGGGTGCTCGACAGATTGGTAGGATATGATTTAAGTGGACTTATTTGGAAAAAAGTAAGATATGGACTTTCGGCTGGAAGAGTCCAATCCCCGGCGCTTCGTATCATAATGGAGCGCGAAAGAGAAATACGCGCTTTTGTACCGGAAAAGTTCTGGAAAATACTGGGACTATTTGAAACGGAAAAAGGCGCAAAAATTACTTTAGAATGTAGCGAAGAACCTAGAGACCTGCCTGCGCAGGCAGGCGAAAAATTAGTTGAAAAAATTTTAACTGAAGGCAAAAAAGGCACATGGCTCGTAAAAGATGTAAAAGAAAGTGAACAAAAACGTTCTCCAAGAGCACCTTTTACCACTTCTACTTTACAACAGACAGCGAGTTCGCGTCTCGGATATTCCCCTTCCCGCACGATGCAAATTGCGCAGAAACTTTACGAAGCTGGGCACATTACTTATATGCGCACAGATAGTACAAATCTCTCCAGCGTTGCGCAAGGGCAGATTCTTTCATTCGTAAATAAGGAATACGGAAAAGAATATGCGCAAGCGAGAATTTATAAAACAAAATCAAAAAACGCGCAGGAAGCGCATGAAGCTATTCGTCCGACTCATATAGATAAACTCCATACCGGTTACGATGATTATGACAGGCTTTATCGTTTGATTTGGGAACGCGCCATCTCCTCCCAAATGGCAGACGCAAAATTGCTTAAAACAAAAATTACTGCAATTATTGAAAAGCATGAGGACTTGCCATCATTCGGAGCGAATGGCTCCCGCTTACTTTTTCCTGGCTGGCTGACGGTAGATACTGGGGCGCGAGGCGAAGACATAGAATTGCCTCAATGCAAAGAAGGAGAAAAATTAAAATTACTGGGTCTAAGCAGTGAGGAAAAATTCACTGAACCGCCGGGCAGATACAGCGAGGCGGGGCTAATCAAGGAACTTGAAAGCAGAGACATAGGCAGACCATCCACTTACGCTTCCATAATGAAAACTTTAGAAGAGCGGGAATATGTGCGCAAAGAAGGCAAGACCTTGTTCCCTACCGATGTCGGCGAAGTGGTCTCGGACTTTTTGGAAAAACATTTTGCCAATTATATTTCCGATACGTTCACGGCCGAGATGGAAGATGAGCTGGATGAAATTTCCCGTGGAGAGCGCGAGTATGAAAAAACCCTAAAAGATTTTTATATTCCTTTTTCTAAAGACGTAAAAGCAAAAGAAAAACTGGAAAAAGCGACAAACTTGGGCGAAGCGCCAGATAATATAAAATGTCCGAAATGCGGAAGCAAAATGATTATCAAGCTTTCCCGCGGGGGCAAATTTTATTCTTGTTCCAAATACCCCGATTGCGATGGCGCGTTGATGCTGGATGGCACGGAATTAAAGGGCCCTGAAGAAACTGGTGAGATGTGTCCTCTTTGTGGCCTGCCTGCGCAGGCAGGAGAAAAAAAGAAAAATGTCTATGGCGGGAAATTAATAGTTCGCGCTAGGCGTGATGGCAGTGGAACATTTATTTCCTGCTCTCGTTATCCAAAATGCAAATTCATAAAAAAGGATGAAGCTGAAGAAGCAAAAAAACGTACGGGTGTAATATGTCCTCTATGTAAAAAAGGAGACATTACAGAGCGACGTGGAAGATTCGGAATTTTTTATTCTTGCTCAAATTATCCTAATTGCAAATTTGCCATAAAAGCAAAACCTACTGGCAATGTTTGCAAACTCTGCGGGTCCTTGATGATGGAAGGGACAAAAACGATCCCCGAACGTTGCTCAAACAAGGCATGCAAAATGCACAATCCGCACAAAATACCAAAGATAGAAACCCAATAAATGCTATAATCGTGTTATGGCGAACGTTAAAGAAATAATTGACCTTATTGAAGGAGGAATAACAAAAAAGGAAGAGGAGCTAATAAATAAGGCATACGAATTTGCTAAAGTGGCGCATGAGGGGCAAAAGAGAATGAGCGGAGAACCGTATTTCATTCACGTTTTTGAAACGGCAAAGATTTTGGCTAAGTTTGAAATGGACATACAGACTATCATCGCCGGATTATTGCATGATGTATTGGAAGATACATCGATAACGGAGGAAGAAATAAAAAGAGATACATCGATAACGGAGGAAGAAATAAAAAGAGATTTTGGCGATGATATTTTATTTTTGATAAAAGGAGTAACAAAATTAGGAACTTTAAAGTATCGCGGGCATGAAAGACACGTGGAAAGTTTGCGAAAATTCTTTATTGCCATGGCTAATGACTTACGAGTCGTTATTATAAAATTCGCTGACCGGCTTCACAATTTAAGGACGTTGGAATTTGTGCCCGAAGATAAAAGAAAAAGAATAGCCATTGAATCGATTGAAGTTTACGCCCCGCTGGCCAATCGTCTCGGAATGGGTAAATTAAAAGGCGAATTGGAAGATGCCGCTTTTCCTTACGCTTATCCAAAAGAATATATGCAGATAGAGGAAATAATCAAAGAGAAGAAAGAGCTTTATAAAAAATATCTCGCGGAGGTGAACGAAAAATTGAAGAAAGAATTAGAGAAAAATAAAATAAAGTTTATTGAAATTGATTATCGAATAAAGCATAAATATAGTTTATACAAAAAACTTTTGAAGTATAATATGGACATAGAAAAAATTTATGACATTGTGGCGCTTCGAGTTGTTGTCAATACGGTGGAAGAATGTTATAGAGCTTTAGGACTAGTGCACTCCATTTGGAATCCACTACCCGGCAGAATCAAGGATTTTATCGCTATTCCCAAGCCGAACGGTTATCGTTCCATTCACACGACTATTTTTACCGGTTTGGGCGGAATTGCGGAAATTCAAATAAGAACGAAAGAAATGCACACGGAAGCCGATTATGGTATTGCCGCGCATTTTGCCTACAAAGAACGGGGCATCAGAAAAGCAAATGACCACAAAAACAAATTTAAGTGGATTGAGGAACTAAAAGAACTGAAATACGCGCCCCGTGACCCAAGAAAATTCATTGACCATCTTAAAATGGATTTTTTCAACGACCGTATTTTTATTTTTACTCCCAAGGGAGACGTCATAGACTTGCCTGAAGATTCAACTCCGCTTGATTTTGCTTATGCCATACACTCGGATATCGGAGACCATACTTCTGGAGTTAAAATAAATGCCATAATGTCACCAATTTATTCAAAATTAAAAAATGGAGATATGGTGGAAATAGTAACTAAGAAAGATTCAAGGCCATCCGGCAAATGGCTTGAGTATGTCAAGACAGCCGTTGCAAAAAAGCACATAAGATCATATTTGGAAAAAAATAGCTTATTGGCCAAGCTTAAATCTTTTGGTCGTTCTTAGACGCTGAAATTGGAGATATTGTACAAATCCGCATCGTCTTGTTTGACCTCATCACTTGTTCTGTCGTCAACGGGTTTAATGTTTTCTTCAATAATTTCTTCTTTCGCTAAATCATTTTGGGCAATGTGGTTTTCTAGCATTCCTGCATGCGCAGGCATGTCAGCGGAATTTTTTCCGATTTCAGATTTATGGATTAAATTTAAGATTGTCCGCAAATCTTCGGTGGAAAAAAAATCAATTTTGATCTGCCCGCCCAATTCTTTCCTGTCTATCTGCACCCTAGTGCCCAATTTTTCCTGAAATTCTTCTTCTAGCTCGGCAATTTCCGGGTCCGGCATAAATTCTTTTTTGCGAACGCGGTCATAAGCGATTTTTCGCGCCAGTCTCTCTGCTTCCCGCACGGTAATTTTTTTGTACACGATTTCTTTGAACAAAACCAGCTGTTCTTCGGGATGGTCGGCAAGCATTAAAATTGGCCTGGTGTGGCCTTCGGTAATTTTCCCTTCGGACAAAGCGTTTAAAATTTCTTCCGGAAGACTCAAAATACGCAAAGAATTTGAAACATACTCTCTGCTTTTACCCATTTTTTTAGCGATTTCGTTGTGAGTGAATTTAAATTCATTAACTAATCGAAGAAATGCTCGAGCTCGGTCAACAGCATTTAAATCTTCGCGTTGCAGGTTCTCAATTATCGCAAGTTCAAGTTTCATTATGGCCGTGTCTCCGGTGCGAATAACGACCGGCACTTGCGAGACCATAGCAAGCTTCGCAGCTCGTAAGCGTCGCTCACCGGCGATCAATTCATATTCTGTCATCAGTCCCCCGCCTTCTTTTTCCACCTCTACCCGGGAAACGATAAGCGGTTGCAGGACGCCATATTGTTTTATGGAGTCGGCCATGTCTTGCAATCGCGCCTCGTCAAAATCGCGTCTCGGCTGAAAAGGGTTCGGTTTTATTTTATCGGTGTCAATCCAGAAAATTGAATTGGAATATAAATTGGACATGGAAACATTCTAACATATTTTTAAAAATAAAAAAAATTGATTTTAGGTTAATTTTTTAGTATATTATATAGATTGCCGGAGTGGCGGAATTGGTCTACGCGCACGACTCAAAATCGTGTGGGGGCAACCCCTTGGGAGTTCAAGTCTCCCCTCCGGCACATAATGACAAAACATAATTTACCTTTAGTAAAGTATCAATGGACACCAGAATTAGCTTATATTGTTGGATTAATGGCTACGGACGGATGTCTTTCTCCAGACGGAAGACATTTGACATTCACATCTTGCGATAAACAATTAATTGAAACATTTAAGAAAATCTTAAACTTAAAAAATAAAATAGGTGAAACAGAAACTAAAGCATTGCGCATCCAGTTTGGAGATATACAATTTTATAAATGGCTTTTATCAATAGGAATCACACCTAACAAATCACACACCATAGATAAAATATTCATGCCGAAAGAATTTTTTAGAGATTTTATTCGCGGACATTTAGACGGTGATGGCAGTATTACAACGTATATGGATAAATATAATACTTATAAAAAACCAAAATATATTTATAAAAGATTATTTATTAGATTAATTTCAGCTAGTGAGCAACATATTTTATGGCTTCAAGAAAATATTATCGAAAATTTTAAAGTGACGGGTAGAATTCATAAAACAAAAATAACTCCACCAAGCAAAGTTCCAATCTATATATTAAAATATATGAAAAAAGAATCCCAAATACTTTTAAAAGAAATATATTACAAAGAATCACTACCTTGTCTAGATAGAAAAAGATTAGTTGCTATAGACTTTTTATAAAACTTTTTCCACATAACTATTTGCATTATCTCATATATGATATATAGTTTACTTATGGGGAAACTATACGTTGTTAGACATGGAGAAATTGATTTTAATGTTCAAGGACGATATGCTGGCTCTGTTGATGTTGAACTAAATGAAAAAGGAATACAACAAGCGCACAGTGTAGCCAATGAAGTTTCTAAATTGAATATAGATTTTATAATGACTTCTCCCCTAAAAAGATGCGCACTCATGGCTAAAATGATTCAAAAGGTTATAAATGTGCCAGTTTCTGTTGTGAATGAATTTTGTGAAAGAGGTGTAGGTGTGTTTGAAGGTTTAACGCGAGAGGAAGCAAAAAATAGTTATCCTGAATTGTGGGCAAAAAACATAACTAGAATTTATGATGACGCTCCACAAGGCGGAGAAACAATCAAAGAAGTTGAAGATAGAGTTTTTATAGGACTTAGAAAAATTAAAAAAGAATTCATTAATAAGAATGTTTTAATAGTCACACATGCTTTTATTGGTAAAATAATCCATAAATTTTTTAATAAAATTAACGAAGAAGAATTTTTCCAATATAAACTTGATAATGCTAAGGTAGTGGAATACAGTTTTATTAAATAATTAAGAAAATATGCAAAATACACAACAAAAACAAATAGGAGAATTTATTAAAAATTTAAGAGAGCAAAGAGGCTTAACTCAAGATGAATTTGCAAAATCCTTAAATACTTCTCAAAGTGCTGTGGCTCGTATGGAAAAAGGTGAACAAAATTTTTCTACTGAAATTTTAACAAAAATAAGCAACGTGCTAGATCATAAAATGGTTTGTATAAACGATTCAATTGATTTTCAAGTGAATGGTGGAAAAAAATTACATGGAACTATAAAGACGAATTTTTCTAAGAACGGTTCGGTCGGACTTCTTTGCGCTTCCCTTTTAAATAAAGGCACGTCTACCCTTCACGGAATCGCTCGCATTGAAGAAGTAGATAGAGTGGTTGAAATATTGGAAAGTATTGGCGTAAAGGTTTCATGGCAAGATCAAAACACTGTAATAATCACACCTCCTAAACAATTTAAATTAAAAAATATTAATGTTGATTCAGCTATCAAAACTCGTTCTGTCGTAATGCTAATAGGTTCTTTAATTCATTTTATCCCCTCCTTTTCTTTGCCTCATGCGCAAGGATGCAGTCTAGGCAAACGCACGATTGCCGCTCATATTTATGCCCTAGAAGATTTAGGAATCAAAATAAAAACAACTAATAAAAGTTATGAGATCGGCGCCAATAAATTAAAAGGAGCTGATATCGTAATGTACGAAACCGGAGAGACAGCTTGTGAAAATACTTTATTTGCTTGTTCTTTGATCCCTGATACGACCACGATAAGTTTTATGAGTAATAATTATATGGTGCAAGAAATATGTTTTTTTCTGGAAACGCTCGGAATCAAAATAGACGGTATCGGCACTTCTACCCTGACTGTTCATGGTGTAAAAGAAATAAATAAAAATGTTGAATATTGGAATAGCGAAGACCCAATTGAATCCATGATGTTTATTTCCGCTTGTGTCGTGACCGATGGAAAACTGACGATAACGAGATGCCCGATTGATTTTCTTTCTCTGGAGCTCGAAAAATTAAAACGCATGAATTTGAAATTTAAAATATTAAAAAGATATTATTCATACAATAATCGCACCAAGCTGGCCGATATTGAAATTTTCCCAAGTAAATTAAAAGCGTTAGAAGATAAAATTCATGCCAATATCTATCCGGGAATCAACATAGATAATCTTCCATTTTTCGTGCCGATCGCGATCAAAGCTAAAGGCCAAACCATGATTCACGATTGGTTTTACGAAGTACGCATGATCTATATGACAGAATTAAATAGACTTGGAGCAAATGTCACCTTGGCAGATCCACATCGCCTTTATATCCAAGGAGGTACACCTCTAAAACCAGCGCAAGTGGTTTGTCCGCCTGCCTTGCGTCCATCTATGGTTATCCTTATTTCCATGCTGGCCGCTCCAGGCGTTTCTATCCTCCGAAATGTATATATGATTAATCGAGGTTATGAAGAAATTGCTGAACGCCTAAATTCCATCGGTGCGGATATTAAAATTTTGAAATAAAATAAATTTCGCCTAACGTTTACGCATCATCTGAAGTTTTCATCCCGACTTAGCAGGATAAACTTTTTATTTCAGACAATGCTTTGTTTGATTATCTCCGCCTAAACCTTCATCGGACTAAGGGATGAAAATTTGGGTCGAGAAAATTTTTCACTCCTTATTATTTTTATAAATGAAAAATTTTGGAGCCAGATATGCGTTGTTATCTGATGTTATTTTTTTGACACTAACTCTCGATAATACCCACGCAGTTTTTACTACCACAATTACATTTCATATGCACATTCGGAGGCAACTCTTCTTTATAATTCCCTGTAATCTCCTCGCCCTTGATTATATCACGCTTGGCAATATCACAAAATTGTTTTGCGGTCGTGTTAGCATCACAAGAATGGTTAACATATTTTTTAGGGTCTTGCATGACAATATATTTTCCATCCATATGCGAAATATATCGCTTCTCTTCCTCGGTCATCTTCACAACCTCTTTAGCGGGCAAAATGTTGGAAATATCCCACCGCAAAACAATTTCCCCGGTTTTAAAATCACGCCCCGCAAAAACACCAGAGCCGTGAATACCAGATTTTTTCACAATCACATCGTTTGTTTTCATATTATAAAGAAGAGTTGCCGTTTTTTATAAAAGTTAGTGTCAAAAAAATTTATTTCGCAGAACGTCAGGGATATACGAAGTTTTTCTGGAACGACGTGGAAGAAAAATTTGGATGAGGGGCGAGCCGAGCCCCGAACCGTATATCCCTTGTTATACGAGGGTGAGCGTAACGCAGTGAAGCGAAAGCGCAGCGTCCCCTTGAGTAAATTTTGGCGCGTGTTCTACATATTGGTATTGGCATTATTTTTTATTTTTCTATAATGCCATGCAAACCAAATTCCTCCTATTAAAGTTACTAGTGAGAGAATTATGAACATTGGTTCTTTAACGGACTGAATTCCATTTCCTACATAAGCTAAAGCTAAACTCCCACTTATGTGTCCAATCGCCATTAAGGGCAAAAAAATTCTTGGCTTCATCGCTGAAAGTCCTGCGAGATAAGATAATTCATCATCCGGGAACACTGGCAAGAAATACGCAAGGAACAGCAAGATTTTTCCTTTGTCAAAATAATAATCATATTTATTTATAGTTTCAGGTTTAACAATATGTTTGATTATTTTTCTTCCAAAAAATCTTGCTAAATAAAACGCTATTGCTGTTCCGATTACTCTTCCAATCCAGTTATAGATAAAACCTTGCCATGT
>Ga0076018_117_pt1 | contig 10283 bp, 13 predicted proteins | sample RifGroB1_FD_68080 | JGI IMG/M metagenome (GOLD analysis project Ga0076018, IMG submission 68080) | Parcubacteria (Nomurabacteria) bacterium GW2011_GWB1_40_7
GAGAGTGTAAACCGCAGAAACCGAAGGAGACACACCCCCAGAGAGAGTTGAAGAATATGTGTCTGGGCTTACGGAGACACTAAGAGGATTAGGGTTTACCGAGGCATTAAACGTCGCCGTTACATTTTTTGAAGAAAGCATTTGGAGCGCGCATGGATTGGAGCCACTGCAAGCACCCGACCAGCCGGCAAATGTACTGCTACCAATTTCATCGGCGACCAAATCAACATTAGCTCCTTGAGAATAAATTTCAGAACAGTCTGTTCCGCAATTTATAAGTGGAGGTGTCTCATTGCTTGTGACTGTCCCTGTTCCTGTACCGCTTTTATTTACATTCAAGGTGTAAGTAATAGGACCTGCATAATTCGCCGTAACAGTTTTGGCGGAGTTCATGGCTACTACGCAAGTACTTCCGGAAACTGAACCACAGCCAGCCCAGTTGAGTGTATTTCCTCCGACCGTGCCCGGGGCGGTAACACTAACGGAAGTTCCAGAATCGTATGTCCAAGTATATGGGGTGCCGGTACCGCCACCCGTGCCTGTGGGGATAATGCTCGTCATGGCAACTCCAGTGGAAGGATTAGTGGAAGCAATAGTGAGGGCATAGGTGGGCGAAACTGCGGGCAATACTGTCACCTGCATTTCATCAAAATTCGTTGCTCCCAGATTATCAATAGCGGTCAGCCAAAAGCGATATGTACCTGCAACCGTAAGACCGTTGATAGTAGTAGCAAGATTATTTGGACTGGTAAAGGATACGAGCGCGTCCGCAGGACCAAAAACTTTGGTCCAGTTGGTACCGACTACTGTTCCATCAGAATCAGAAGCAGTGCCGGTTACGGAAACAGAATTGGTCGGAAGGGTAATTGTTTTGTCGAGACCGGCGTTAACAATGGGGGGCAAGTTGACAGGCCTTGCTATAACAAAGGTTTCGTTTTCGGAATCATCAATCTGACCATCTCCTGTTACTGTAAAAAGCGCATTATATGTTCCATTGGGTAAACTGGAAACGTTTATATTTTGACTAAACGTACAATTAATATTTCCACTGCACGATGGAGTTGGCGCAACGCTAATAGATGTACCCCCTATTGCAATGTTGGGAACGCCAAAATACCGAAAATAACAACCACCTTGTCCAGAAGTTTCAGCTTGGACAGCTTTTTTATAGGTACCGCTGGTGGACAACTGATTTCCGTTGGCATCTAAATTGACCGTAAAGCCTGTAATTTCTGCCGGAACATAATTGGGTTCATTACAAACAGCGCTCGCCGGAGTAGGATTAAAATAAAAACCGCCGATAATTATTATTGATAAGAAAACTAACACAAAAAACCTAGAGTGAAAATAGTTTTTCATAAACCAATTATACCCCGTGGCAAAATCTTTGCAAGAGAGAGATTACCTGATTTCGTAGGTTATCGTAATATTTGAAATAATTTTATTTTCCCCCGTTGGAAGCGTCGGAGCGGGAGATGGCGCGCTCCCCGCGCTATCGGCCGCCATCATGCTTTTTTCATACATCGGGATGGGATAATTGCCACCCTCCGAGAAGCTTACAATGCGAACAAGGCGCACGCCGAGGTCTCTGGAAAGAGTTTCCGCTTTTTTCTTTGCTTCGCCTATCGCTATCTTGCGAGCCTGTTCTTTCAGCGCGTCTTCTTTTTCAATTGAAAAATCCGGGCCGTTTATTTCAGAAATGCCGACATCCCCAATGCCCTTAATGATTTCGCCGGTTTTGACCAAATCACGAATTTTTACCGAAATGTATTCGGAAACTTCATAACCGGTCAAAATATTTTTCCCGGGCGGGCAGTAATAAGAACCGCTTACATCGGCGGGTTGCGGGCAAACAACCTGCCTCCATTCATATTTTGGATAAGAATTATAGTTCTCCGTTTTTATGTCTTTTTTCGCTACTCCGCTCTTGTCCAAAAAAGCCAATACGGCTGTTTCTTTGGCCGTCACTCTGGTTTGCGCGTCTTTCATCGCTACGGCATTTTCACGAATGGTGAAGTTAATGGTCGCCAAATCAGGACTGGCAAAAACTTCTCCCTTGCCGTCAAAGCTGATGGTGTTTGAGGCGGTTGCTCCTCCCCCGATAAAACGGTAGCCCCTAATTTCCGAAACAGTTTTAGCCAAAAAATAAACGGACACGACAATCATCAAAACCAATCCGACCTTAATTAAATTTAATTTTCCTTTTTCTAATGTTTCCATATACTTATACTATTTCTTTATTTCTAATAATTCGACATCAAAAATAAGTGTGGCATTTGGAGGAATTGGCCCTTGCCCATTTTCTCCATAAGCGTCTTCCGGCGGAATAATGAGAGTTTTCTTTTCCCCGACTTTCATTCCGGCAATCCCCTTATCCCAACCGGCAATCACTTGTCCAGCGCCCAAAGTGAACTCAAAAGGCGCAACATGCCCAAACCTCGGGTCCACATTTGAATCAAAAACCGCGCCATCTTCCAATCGGCCGGTGTAATTCATGGAAACCGTGTCGCCCATTTTTGCCACGATAATTTCACTCATATTTTCTTTTTTGTTATTTAAGCTGATAAAAATAAAAACCCCCGCTAAAATCAAGCAAATCACAACTGCCAAAACTATATTCATGCTATTTTTCTCTTCCATAATTTAGCATTATACACCTTGCGTTTTTTTACACAATGTTGACTTCCGGCGAGAGTTCCAGGCCGAATTTTTCTTTTACGGATATTATAATTTTATTTGCTAATTCCATAATTTCAAGACCAGTGGCTCCTCCGTAATTCACTAAAACTAATGCCTGTTTTTCGTGCACGCCGACATTGCCTATCCTCTTTCCTTTCCACCCGCACTGCTCAATCAACCACCCAGCCGGGATTTTTATTGCTTCATTTTCTTCAAAATGGGGGATATCGGGATATTTATTCCGCAGTTTTTCCAGTTGTCCTTTATCGACAAAAACATTTTTAAAAAAACTTCCGGCATTCCCTAAAATCTTTGGGTCCGGCAATTTGCTTTTACGAATAAATATTACTGCATCACTTACATCCTTAGGATTTTTCACTTTAATGTTATTTCTTTCAAAAAAATCAGCTAAAACTTTGTAGGTTATATTCTTTTTTTCTTTCTTGTCTAATTTTAAAGTTATAGCTGAAATAAAGTACTTTCCTTTTAATTCATTTTTAAAAACGCTGTCCCTGTATCCGAATTCGCACTCTTTTTTATTAAAAATTTTTTTCTTTCCGGCGCCGATTTCATAAGCCTCCACGCTTTCCAAGCAATCTTTCAATTCGGCGCCATAAGCGCCGATGTTTTGCATTGGCGCGGCGCCGACCGTGCCGGGTATTGAAGACAAATTTTCAATGCCCCAGTACCCGTTATTTACCGCGAACATTACCAGGTCGTGCCAAATTTCCCCGCCCATAGCGCGAATAATAACTGTATCGGCATTATTTTCCAAAATTTCCACGCCTTTCAATTTGTTGAGAACGACAATGCCGTCAAAATCTTTAGTAAACAAAACATTACTTCCTCCCCCAAGAAACATTTTTTTATTTTGCTTGAATTCCGACAGATTGAAAAGCTCCGCCAAATCTTTTTCGGATTCCACTCCGACAAAAAACTTCGCGTTGGCTAAAATACCGAATGTGTTTAGCTTGAATAAACTGTAGTCTTTCAGAATTTTCATCTCGTCACAAAATCTCCTTTTCCAGCTTCTTTTCAATTTCGTCCTCGCTAACGGGGCGGAGCATTTTATGCAGTTCCGGATCTTGCGATAAATCAATGCCTTGTTTTTCCAAAAGCAAAGCCATCATTTTTATAAGTTTGGTAATTTCTCTCTGGGAAATAAGATTAAGCTGTAAATCGGTTTCTTCTCGCAAATCGTCCACTTTCGTCGTTCGATTCTGGGAGATAAGAACAAAAATCGCAAGAATAATGGCTTCCAACGATACTATCGTCGTAAGATGAATAAAAGGGAAAGGGTCAAATATTGGCAACCAATCTAAATAACCGGTATTGATAAGTATCCAAAAAGTAAAGAAAACCGCATTCAAAACTAAAAAGACGTTAGAGCCAAAACTGGCGGTCATAAAATCCGCTATTTTTTCTGTAGCGGTTCTTTTCGCGTCGGCTTTCGCTTTAATACTGCGAAATATTTTTCTTTTTTCTTCTTCCTCGCCAAATAGAGACCGGAGGAAAGAAAGATGATTTTGCGACATATCTTAATTATGGCACATTTTTAAAAATATAGTATTATTAAAATGTGAAACCATTTTCTACAAGAATGCCACGATTGGGCAGAAAGAAACCGTAATCTCTTTCTTGTTCGCCTACTACCTACTTTATTGTACCAAAATACAAGAGAAAAGGCCCCGCTTGCGCGAGACCCTGATGAAAACGAATAATACATTACTTGTCGAGAACGAGGAACCGCTTGTCGCTATGCCACTGAACGTTCGGATCTATCCAAACGTCGTGGAGTACATGGTCCGCAACGAGCCGAAAGAGATACAGGTAGTGGCGACGACCGCCGGCACCCTGCCAGAAATGACCTGCTGCCACGAGCGGCAGGTCGTTGTCGAGAGCCGGGCGCGGGAACGCCTTGCTGAAGTCGATGAGATCCTTCGACTTGGCAAGGATTTTGTTGTTCTCCTTTGCCCATCCTTCGACGGCTTCCTGCCCCATCTGGCACGCGAAGTGCTTGATGGAACCGACGACAATCCGCTTTCCCGTTCGATCGTCGGGAAACTTTTCGTCGGTGGCGGATTTCGTTACCCGGACGATGGCCTTCGTGACGAGAGACTCATCGTAGTTGACCTCCCACTGGAACGTCCCGGTAGCGAGATCGAAGGTCGGGACGAACGACTCGGCGAGAGCCGTCACGAACGCATTAATACCACGTTCGAGACTTTCCTTGCCGAGGTCGGTGACAAGCGCATGAATGCGCTCGTTGTTGTAGCCACGAGCGAGAAGCCCGTTGGAAACCCCGAGAGCAAACTGCATAAGCCAGCCTGCTCCCGACACGATTGCTGTTGGAACGTTTTTGCTTCCCATTTTATTACCCTTCCTTTCTGGTTCGCTCCTCACCCCTTCGGGCCTCGAGCTTGCCGTTTAGCTTGGCAACTTTAGTCGCCACAGCTTCAAAAAAACAAGAACAGATGTTGAACACCGAGTGTCTAACATTTTACTTGTCAAACACTTGATGTTTGACACTTTTCTTTTCTTAAAGCTATGGCGAAATCGCAATTTAAAAGAGCTTTATACCTTTATAGTATATATTTAATCTCTCAAAATGTCAACAGAACCGTCTTTGCGCAATTGAATAAGTTTGGATGGTTTTCCGTTTATCTCACCTCCATCAACGTATAAATCTACCCCGTTAGAGGTAGAGGGTCGCTGTGAGCCCTCGCGACCTCTAACGGGGTCTACTAAATCACCTGCCTGCGCAGGCAGGCCAAAATAATTTTGGGCTTCCTCAATATTTTGGGCCGGGGGCAAACCCTCTCTATTCGCTGAAGGCGCGATGAGCGGGCCGGTTGCCAGAAGCAATTCTCGGAGTTCTTTTTTGAGTGGCAAGCGAAAAGCAGTATTTTCCAAAACAAAACTGGTTGGTTTGTCGGTTTCTGGGATTTTAAATTCGGAAGAGTCAATTCCAAAATTTTTTGTTTCATTCCAGTCTCCAATCAGAATAATACATTTTTTTTCGAGCGCGCGTTTTTTCAATTTATAAATTCTTTCAACAGTTTTTTGATTGTCTGCCCTGCCCACGATGCCATAAATAGTATCAGTCGGCATAACTACCACTCCGCCTTCTTTTAAAACATCAATAAGTTTTTTATCATCCCAAATATTTTTCATATTATTTTAGTTCTAGAATCCTATGATTATTTTTATCAGCAGAAATACAAATAAATCTGGCATGGGAGGGAATAATTTTATTTACATTTTCTGGCCATTCAATGAAAATTAAGTGTTTTTTATCAGCGATAATTTCTTTCCAGCCTAAATTTAATAATTCTTTTTCATTTTTGAGACGATAAGCATCCATGTGATACAAAAATTTATGTTTTTTTGATTTTAAAGAATATTTTTTATATATAACAAAGGTTGGGCTGGCAACCTTATTTTTTACACCCAAGTGTTTAGCTATTCCTTGAGCAAAAACTGTCTTGCCGGCGCCTAAATCACCGGAGAGACATACCACTGTGGCGCTATCATTGTTTTTTTTATCTTTCAGTATTTTTTCAATAAATGTTTTAGCAATTTCTGCTGTTTCCTTTGGGCTTTTAGAAACTTTTTTCATCCCAGTACTAAAATTTTAACTAATAATGTTCGTCGTTATGCCCCGTAATCAAAAATTTAGTACGGGACAAGTATTTTTATATTAGCATATTTTAGTGTATTATTAAGCCATATGTTAATAAAAAAGATCATCAGATTTTTTGATAAATTGGAAAATAAGGTAAGGGGAAAACTAAGTCACTACCCTATTCTTTATGCGTTTATCGGGGGTGTCGGAATAGTTTTATTTTGGCGTGGTGTTTGGCACATTGCAGATGATACGAGCGTCAATTCAATCCTTTCTCTAATCATCGGCAGTGTTCTGCTACTTATTACGGGAATATTTGTTTCCGCTTTTGTCGGTAGCAAGCTTATTATTTCTGGTCTTGTTGGTGAGAGAAAAATAGAAGAAAAAGAAGAGAAGGAACTCCAAACAGAAGAAATGCAACTTAAAAATTTGCAGGAAACTTTGAAAAGAATAGAGGAAAAACTCGAACACATAGACCAAGAGGTGGAGGAGAAAAAATAAATCACTTTAAAAAAGTTTATCTTTCAGCACAATAAAGCTAAAAACGCCGAAAAAGATAAAAATAATACCAATTATTATTTTTCGTATTATGTTTGGACGGAAAACTTTCGGCAAAATATTTTCCTCTTTTATTAAGTTTTCCATTTTAGCTGAAATTCTAACTCTTCCTCTTTTTTGCCTTTTCCGTGTTCAATATTTATTATTGCATCTTTAGGAACATTAATTTTTCCTCCGACAACTTGAATTGAAAACCTTTTTCCCCTCTCAAGAGAATCCGCAAGACGTCGCAATTTTTTAATAAATTCTTCTTTTGTGTAAATTTTTTCAATATCTCTTGTTTTTGTTTTCTTCATAGTAAAATTATATCACACCAGTTTGTCGCCTCTAAAAATACTCCAGGAATAGAGAGTCCGGCTCATTGTGCAAACTGGACAAAATGGAAACGTGGGTGCCCGGAGAGAATTGAACTCTCGATACCTGCTCCACAAGCAGGAGTTTTACCACTAAACTACGGGCACCGTATTACGAAGATTTGCTTCGTGCTTTATATACTGACAGATTTTTTTTAAATTTCAAGGATTCATCTTTATAATGATGAACTAAAAAATGACAATTATTGCAAAGCCATGCTAAGTTTGAGACAAGGTTATTTTTTCTATTTTTATCAACGTGGTGCACGGCAAGCACTCTTTCGTCTTTGGTCCTGCACAAAACACAAATTTTGGGAATTTTATTCCTCCCTAGTACGCTTCTATAAGCAAACAACCCAGTTTTCCAATTATGGTGTTTAATCCCGATAAATTCTTGGTTTCTCCACACTGTTTGACAAGATTTACTACAAAAAAATTTACCGCTTTTTGATTTTTCTAGTTTTTTTAATTGTTTGTAAGTCCCCTTGCCACAAATTTCACAAGGCAAAATCTTTCCGTTTCTTCTAGCTTCATATTGACATGCAGAAGAACAGTATTTCGCCCAGCCATTTTTAATAAAATATGGTTTGCCGTAAAATTTTTTTAGACATAATTTGCATTCCACTTCTGGCATTATTATATTTTATCAAGAGAGAAGAGAAATGTAAACATGGAAGATTGTGGATATTTTAACCACAGGCTTTTATGTAACTGGTGCGCGGGAGAGGATTCGCACCTCCACGCCCTTAACGGGCACCAACACCTCAAGCTGGCGAGTCTACTGTTTCTCCACCCGCGCGTCATCGTTTATCTTTTAGAAAATCCTATTTTATGTTCAATTTTAGAGACACGCAGGCCGAGATGATAAATTTCATCTTTGGTCGCACGATTTAGAGCCAAATCGTCAATCCTATTGTTAACACCACTGATTTGATTTTGCAAACCATCCAACTTGCCATCAACTTTTTCAAAACCTTTAGCTGAAGACACAGCAAGGTTTTCTATCATTTTTGCCAAATCTCTATTTGAAACGTCTTTAGAAGTCATAGAAACATTATACAGCGCCCTTTTTATTCTGCAACTTTTTCTGCAACCTCTGGTTCTGCTTCTGCCTCTGCTACGTTTGTGACTGAGCGCATTTTTCGGCGAACATCTTTTACGGCTTTAGTACGAATATAATATAGTTTTGATCTACGGGCTCGAGCTCTTTTTGTTATTTCAACTTTGTCTATCATTGGAGAATATAGTGGAAAAATTCTTTCTACCCCTACTCCGGAGGCAACCTTACGAACCGTGAAAGTGGCACCCGCTTCCTTGCCATGCTTCCTTGCCAGCACGATGCCCTCAAAAGACTGCAAGCGATATTTGCTTGCCCCGTCCTTGGCGGGGCCTTTTTCGTCAAGAATTTTAGAAGATACATTGATAGTGTCCCCTGCCTTAAAATCAAGTTTCTTTCGGGCTTCAATGTCAACCGGACTGAATTTTATTTTATTGATTTTATTTCCCGCCATCCCATTAAAAAATTTAAATAATAAACTTCCTATTTTCTACGAGTCCGCTGATTTTCTAACGGGACAAGTAGCCGATTTAATTTAACACAAACTCTTTATTTTTGCAATTTTTCAAATTCTTTCGGCAAAAGTGATTCCACTTTAATAGTTTCTCCTTTTAAATTTTTAAATTCTATAGACTTTGCATGCAGCGCGAGGCGCAAAAATCCTTTCGGGCAAGGTTTCCCTGGATTATACAAAGAGTCACAAGCCACTGGGTGATTCAAATATTTCATATGTACGCGAATTTGATGTGTCCGGCCTGTTTTCGGGTGAACTTCTAAATAAGTAAATTTATTTCCTTTTGTATCCTCAAATCTTTTCAAAACTCTATACTGAGTAACAGCTTCTCTTGTTTCCCCCCTTACCCCTCTGCCGGCTAAATGCCGACGGAAATCCTTTGGACTTCGACCAATAGGTTTATTTATCACCCCGCGATCGTTTTTTACCCAACCGTCAACAATCGCGACATATGTCTTATTTATCCTGTTTTGCCCGTCCGCCAACCCGCTTTTAGTTTTTAATCCAAGAGCGGGGGCGGAAAATTGTTTTTTTAAAAACTCGTGCGCTTTTTTATTTTTCGCCAATAATAAAACTCCAGAAGTTTCTTTGTCCAAGCGGTGCACTATTTCTATTTTCGGATATTTTTTAAGAAACAAATCAAGGATTGTTTTTTCCTTACTTTTTTGATCTGGGTGCACTAAAATACCCGACGGCTTGTCTATGGCTAGAATATTGGAATCTTCATATAAAACCTTGATTTTCATAGTGTATTTATTGTACCAAGTTAGAACCTATTTCCAAAACAAATGATGTCGCACGCGCGGAGCGCGTGGTGGCTTGAAACTAAATCGTACGCTCGTATCGTTCCGATGTTCCTTGCTTTTCTGTTTTTCGCGGGGGTGGATTTCTTCTAAAATGGAAAGGACATTTTTCTTTTTGGGGTTCTGCCCGTAAAGATATTCGGGCAGTCTGGCGGGGCTTCAATTCGGACTCGGTTTTGCGAAAACTATTTTCTGAGGATTTGGATTTCCGCAAAACCGAGACTAATTTATTTTTGGATTTTGTCCGCGCGGAGGAAGATCCGCTATGTGAAAAAGTCAAGCATTTCGGACTGGGGGTTTTCGCCGCCGAATTTCGTGCCAGTAAAACTGGTGCATCGCCAATCAAAAATGCAATTTTTCAAAAAAACGGGCCTAGTATTTTCGACTCAATGTGTAAAAAATTACGCCAGTCAAAATAGAAAAGAGTCCGAATAAGAGCGTGAGGCCGGCGAATGCATACGCAAAAATTCCAAGATTTAGAGCCGTTATGAGCGAGGTTGCTGTAATCCAAATATCACGCGCAGTATTCGCTGTCATCACAGCATTGCCTTTTTCGTCTAAAATCTGCTTGCCAGTCTCGTCCAGCTTCGGAATCTGCCGAGGCATTTCAGAGAATGTTTTGCCTCCGGTCATGCGAAGGGTGTGTACTCTGATTATGTCGGCCTGGGCTTTGAGCGTGAACGGTCCGCGCACG
>Ga0076018_118_pt1 | contig 9917 bp, 5 predicted proteins | sample RifGroB1_FD_68080 | JGI IMG/M metagenome (GOLD analysis project Ga0076018, IMG submission 68080) | Parcubacteria (Nomurabacteria) bacterium GW2011_GWB1_40_7
ACAGATTATGTAGAATTTCGTTTCTATAGAAACGGTCTTCGTTATGATGAGCCAATAAAAATAGCAAATTATGATATAAAAGATAGAACAATTACGCCTGTTTCGGAAAATTATGAACATGTAGCCAAAACACTTTTAGATTTTACGCAATCACAAAAAGAGCCAATACGCTCTGGCAAGCATCTCTCAAAAATTATGGGCGGAAGAGCACAAAGAATTAGAGATAACGTACGGCAATTTCTCATTACTCAATCGGATAAAAATGCCGAGTTAGTTCGCTTGTATGATACGTTTAAAAAGCTTCTGGTTCATGATCTCACGACGGACGCATTTGCCGATATGTATGCACAGACGCTTGTTTATGGTTTATTTGTTGCTCGCTATAATGATGAGACAAAAAAAGATCTGCATTTTTTTGACCATATAGTTGGTCCAAATTTTGATAAACGACTTGAATATATCGTTAATGAATTGTGTGAAATTTTTTCTCATGCCGATGTTCAAGAACTAATGAAAGAATATTTCAAGGATGATTTGTGGGGTAAAACTCAAAAAGGTCCCGATCCAGTTATTCATTTTTATGAAGACTTTTTGAAAGAATACGATCCTGACTTACGCAAAAAAATGGGTGCTTATTATACTCCACTACCTGTTGTGCAGTTTATTGTACGTTCTGTTGATTATTTGCTGGAAAAAGAGTTTGGTCTTATGTCTGGTTTAGCTGACACGTCAAAGACTGATGACGGTATTCACAAGGTTCAAATTCTTGATCCAGCCGTAGGAACAGGAACATTTATAAGTGATATTATAGGAAAAATTTATGAACGGATATTGAAAAGAAAACAGGAGGGTAGCTGGCCGGGATATGTACACCATGACCTGCTTCCACGTTTACATGGATTTGAGCTTATGATGACGCCATATACAATAGCTCACTTAAAATTAGGAATGGCTTTTAAGAAAACAGGATTCAAGTATTTCAATCAACGTCTCGGAATTTACCTTACAAATTCTCTTGAAAAAGGTGTCGCTCAAGAGGGAATGTTCACAGGATTTGGTTTTGCAGAAAGTATTGCGGAGGAATCTAAAGAAGCATCAAAAATCAAAAATGATAAACCAATTATGGTTGTCATTGGTAATCCACCATATAGTGTGAGTTCGTCTAACAAAGGTAAATGGATTCAGGATCTCATTAAAGTTTATAAAAAGGATTTAGGTGAGCGTAAAATTAATCTTGATGACGACTACATTAAATTCATTCGCTTTGCTGAACATTTTATTGAGAAGAACAAAACTGGAATTGTTGCCATGATTACTAATAACTCATTTATTGATGGTATAACACACCGTCAAATGAGAAAACATCTTCTTGAAACATTCGATGATATTTATATACTTGACTTACACGGCAATTCAAAGAAAAAAGAGAAGACACCAGATGGTGGTAAGGATGAAAATGTTTTTGATATTCAACAGGGTGTTTCAATAAATATTTTTATTCGTAAAACCAAGGATAAAAAAAATCTTGGCACTGTCTATCATTCAGAATTTTTTGGAAAGCGTGAAATAAAATTTGAAACGCTCAATGATTCTGATCTAGATAAAATCAAATGGCAAAAACTTGACTACTCCGAACCATATTATTTTTTTGTGCCAAAAGATTTTGGTGCAAATAAAGAATACGAGAAAGGATTTGGATTAACGGAGCTTTTTCCTAACTATAATTCTGGTATTCAAACAAAAAATGACGATTTAACAATCGCTTTTGACGAGCAAAAAATACGAAAAACTGTAGATGATTTTCTGCAAAATAGTCTATCGGAATTAGAACAAAAATATGACGTAAATGATAAAGGCGTCTGGAAAGCATCTCAAGCACAAACAGATTTAAAGATTGGAGATTACAGATTTTCTTCACTTCTATACAGACCATTCGATACACGCTATACAGCAATTACTCCAAGATCGAGCGGATTTCTAGCAAGGCCACGAATGAAAACATCAGAACATTTATTGCGTCCTAATTTGGGTCTACTTTTTTCAAGAAGTATTCCAGAACAACGAGCCTTTTCGGAAATATTCGTCTCAAATCAAATCATTGATCTTCATGCCGCGGCTGGTCAAACATACTGTGCCCCTCTCTATTTATATCCCGAAGAAGGTGAAAATCCACAAGTAGGAGAGGCGGCAAACATTCCCGTTGAACGTATTTCAAATATTAGTATCTCCATAGCGCGAAGTATTGCTGAAGAAGTGGGTAGAGCTTGGTATCCGGTTGCTGAATATCCCACCAAGCAGGGAGATGTTCGACTGACACCTGAAGATATTTTTGACTACATTTACGCCGTCTTACACTCGCCAAGTTACCGCGAGAAGTATAAAGAATTTCTCAAAATAGATTTTCCACGTGTGCCATATCCAAAAAACAAGAAACAGTTTGAAAGATTGGTCGAGCTCGGTCGTGAATTGAGGGAGATTCATCTGCTTGAGTCACCAAAGGTGAGCGGGCTTATTACGACATATCCGGTTTCCGGTTCCGATACTGTTGAGAAAATCTCGTACGAGAACGGTAACGTATATATCAACTCCGATCAGTATTTCGGTAATGTCCCAGACGTGGCATGGAATTTTTACATCGGCGGCTATCAGCCTGCTCAAAAATGGCTCAAAGACCGCAAGGGTCGTATTCTCACCAATGAGGATATCGAGCACTACCAAAAAATTATTATTGCACTCATTGAAACAGATCTAATTATGAAAAAAATTGATAAATATATTTATGTATAAAGATAAAACTAAAAAATAATTATGTCATCTCTGTCAATCGGAATCGTAGGTCTGCCAAATGTGGGGAAGTCCACGCTTTTTAACGCGCTGACGAAACAAACCGTTCCGGCGGAGAATTATCCTTTCTGCACTATCGATCCATCTGTTGGGATTGTGCCTGTGCCGGACGAACGTTTGACGAAACTTTCTGCAATATCTAAATCTAAAAAAACTATTCCTGCGGTGGTTGAATTTGTGGATATTGCAGGGTTGGTTAAGGGGGCGAGCACTGGCGCCGGGCTCGGCAATAAATTTCTCTCTCATATTCGCGAAGTGGATGCTATCATTGAAGTGGTAAGAATTTTTGAAGACAAAGATATGATCCATGTCCACGATAAAATTGATCCACTTTTTGATATTGAAGTGATAAATTTTGAATTGGAGCAGGCGGGAATTAAAAAGCCGACACTTTATATGTTGAACACCTCCGAAGTCTCAGAAAATATCAAGAAAGATTTTATTTCTAAACTTTCTGGCCCTCATATTGAAGTTGATCCTATTTTTGGCAAAGGTTTAGACAATCTTATTAAAGCCAGTTATGACTTGTTGGGTCTGATTACTTTTTTTACCACCGGAGAGGATGAATCGCGGGCTTGGACAACGGTTCGCGGAGCGACAGCGCCCATTGCGGGAAAATCAATCCATACTGATTTCAGAGATAAATTTATCCGGGCGGAAGTGGTGGCTTATGATAAACTGATAGAAACTGGTTCTTTTGCCAAAGCGCGAGAAAAAGGTTGGGTTAGAACGGAGGGTAAAGAATATGTCGTAAAAGATGGAGATGTCATAGAATTTTTAATATGAGACAAGAAATTAAACTTTTTTATTCAAGAGATTGGCAGGATTATGAACTTCTAGATACAGGCGAAGGGGAAAAGCTGGAAAGATTTGGAAAATATCTTTTTATTCGTCCGTGTGAAAATGCTATTTGGGCAAAGACTCTGGCAGATAAAGAATGGGGAAGAGCCGATGGCAAATTCTGGAGTTCAAAACAAGGATCTAAAAGTGGTTGGAAATTTAATCTGCAACATCGGATGTTGCACAAAAAATGGGAGATGGAATATAGGGGGATTAAATTTTTTGCCTCACCAACGTCGTTTAGACATCTTGGTTTTTTCTCAGAACAAGCGAGTCATTGGGATTTGATTGAGCAAAAAATTATTAAAGCAAAACAGCCAAGGAATTTTCTTGAAACTGCGCCCTCGGAGACAAAAGGACAGGGAACCCACACGTTTCTTAAAAATTCCTTGGCTGTTTTGCCAGAAAGAAAAATAAAGTTTTTAAATTTATTTGGTTATACTGGAGTGGCGAGTCTTTTTGCCTTGCGAGCTGGTGCAGAAGTAACGCACCTAGACGCCTCAAAGCAAACCTTAAATTGGGCAAAAGAAAATCAAAAACTTAACAGCTTGGACATCGGATGTCCAAGCGGACATCCGATGTCCGGAATGCGTGTTATAGAAGATGATGTTATTAAGTTTTTGGAAAGAGAAGAGAAAAGGGGAAACAAATATGACGCAGTGATTATGGACCCGCCCAAGTTTGGCAGAGGACCGAAAGGGGAAATTTGGAAAATAGAAAAAATGTTGCCGAAGCTTCTTTTGCAAGTTCGTAAAATTTTGAGCGATAAACCGCTTTTCGTAATTTTGACTTCTTATGCGACCGATTCTTCGGCGCTCTTTCTCGGGTACGCGCTTGCTGATGCAATGAAGAATTTTAAGGGTAAAACAGAACAAGGAGAACTTTGTGTGTTGGAAAAATCCAATAAGCGCATTATTCCGCTTGCCAACACGGCCGTATGGACAGATAAGTAAGTCAGGCCTATAATTAAGCCATTACAAGCTAACTTAATATTATGGAAACACAAGAATCTCAAACACAATCAAAAACAACCGCTAAAGATTTTTTTATAAATTTAGGCGCTATTGTCACTCTCGGTTTTTTTGTCGGAAATCTCATCAGTCTTTTATTCACGATAATAAACAAAGTATATCCTCTCACTACCGGCTATAATTACTATGGGAGTTCCTCAATCAGTTTTCCCGTCGCCGCTCTTATTATTGGCTTCCCGGGTTATATTTTGCTTATGTGGCTTTTGGAGAAGGGTTATTTTGTTGAACCGGAAAAACGACAGTTGGGCATAAGAAAATGGCTGACGTATATTACTCTGTTTTTAGCAGGATTGGCGATTGCTGGAGATTTAGTCACTCTTTTGTATTATTTTATTGACGGCCAAGAATTAACCACAGGATTTATTATGAAAGTTCTGTCCGTATTAGTTATTGCTCTTGCGATATTTTTTTATTATATCTCTGATGTCAGAAACAAGCTTAATTCAGTGTCCAGAAAAGTTTGGGTTGCCATTTCTTCTGTTGTGATGCTTAGCTCCATTATTTGGGGATTTTCCGTGCTTGGCTCGCCCCGAACGCAACAACTATTAAAATATGACGAACAAAAAGCAAGTGATTTGCAAAATATAGAAAATTCTGTCCAGAGTTTTTATTCTCTAAAGGGTATTTTGCCTAATGATTTTACAGAATTGGAAGCGCAAAATTATTATTTAAACACGATAGATTCCCAAACTAAAAAATCATACGAATATCAAAAAACAAGCGACACAACGTATAATTTATGCGCGGAATTTAACAAGGAATTAACCAATAAGGGTTATCCGACAAGGTCCGTGATTTATGAAGGATTCACCTGGACGCATCCCGCCGGTTACCATTGTTTTTCCAAAACAATAAATCCAAATTCATATTTTAAGCCGGCGCCGGCGTATCAATAAGCTAAGAATGAAAGAATACGACCATAAAAAAATTGAACATAAGTGGCAACTTGAATGGGAAAAGAAGGGAATATATCACGCAGAAAACCCCGCTAAAGACGGGGCAAGTAAATCTAAAAAACCAAAATATTATAGCCTGATTGAATTTCCATATCCTTCCGGAGACGGACTGCATGTCGGCCATCCGAGGCCGTATATCGGCATGGATATTATTTCCAGAAAAAGAAGAATGGAAGGCTTTAACGTTTTGTATCCGATTGGATGGGATGCTTTTGGCTTGCCGACAGAAAATTTTGCCATAAAAAACAATCTTGACCCGCGAATTGTCACTAAAAGAAACAGCGACACTTTTCGTCGACAAATAAAATCTCTCGGCGTATCTTTTGATTGGTCGCGAGAAATAAATACTACTGATCCGAAATATTATAAATGGACACAGTGGATATTTTTGCAGTTTTTGAAAAAGGGCTTGGCGTATAAAGCTAAGATGGCGATTAATTGGTGTCCAAAAGATAAAATCGGTCTTGCCAATGAAGAAGTCATTGGCGGCGCTTGTGAGCGATGCGGAACCAAGGTAGAGAAAAGAGAGAAAGAGCAATGGATGCTTGCTATTACCAAATACGCCGAGAGACTTGATAAAGATTTGGATACGGTGGATTATCTTCCACAAATAAAACTTGCGCAAAGAAATTGGATAGGGAAGTCAGAGGGGGTAGAGATCAGCTTTCAGCTTATAACTGATAGTTTTCAGAATTTGAGTTCAAAGCTAAAAGCTAAAAGCCAGGAGCTAGAAGCTATTCAAGTTTTTACAACAAGGCCCGATACGATTTTTGGGACAACTTATCTCGTGCTCGCTCCGGAACATGAATTAGTTCAAAAATTAAAAAATAAAATAAAAAATTGGAGCGAAGTAGAAAAATATATTAAAGAAGTAAAAAATAAAACAGATATTGAGCGTACCGCGGAGGACAAAACAAAGACCGGCGTAGAACTGAAAGGAATAAAAGCTATTAATCCGGCAAATAAAGAAAAAATTCCGATATGGATTGCTGATTACGTGCTTCCGTATTACGGCACAGGGGCGATTATGGCCGTGCCCGCTGATGATGCAAGGGATAGAGAATTCGCGGAAAAATTTAAGTTGCCGATTGTAGAAAATTACGAGAAAGCGGGTTTTGAAGATTTTGGAAAAAAAATTACAACCTTCAAACTCCGCGATTGGATTTTTTCACGCCAGCGATACTGGGGCGAGCCGATTCCGGTAATAAATTGCGGAAAATGCGGAATAGTTCCGGTGCCGGAAAAAGATTTGCCAGTAAAGCTCCCGAAGGTAAAAAACTATCAGCCGACGGATAGCGGGGAGTCGCCTCTTGCAAACATTAAAAGTTTTGTGGACACTCGGTGTCCACTATGCAAAGGCAAAGCGAAGAGAGAAACAGATACGATGCCGAACTGGGCCGGTTCAAGCTGGTATTATTTGCGATACACGGATCCAAAAAATTCTAAAGAATTCGCTTCAATAAAAAATTTAAAATATTGGCTTGGAAGCGACCCCGCCGGTGGCGGGGTAAATTGGTATAACGGAGGTAGTGAACATATTACACTGCATCTTTTATATTCTCGTTTCTGGCATAAATTTTTGTTTGATCAAGGGCTCGTGCCGACCTCCGAGCCGTATAAAAAGCGCACTTCGCACGGAATGATTTTAGGCGAAGGGGGAGTAAAGATGTCTAAATCGCTTGGAAATGTTATCAATCCAGATGAAATTGTGAAGACGTATGGAGCGGACACCTTACGTGTTTATGAAATGTTTATGGGGCCATTTAACCAATCTGTCGCTTGGTCCACAGAAAGCATTATCGGAGCGAGAAGATTTATCGAGAAAGTTTGGAGAACAGGCAACAAAGTTGTCTTACAGATCAACTCGGATAAAAAACTGATAAAAACTGATAAAAAATATCAGGGTACATCAGTATCTAATCAGAGTTCATCAGTAAATTTTTCTATAGAAAAATTATTAAATAAAACAATAAAAAAAGTAGAAGAAGATATTGAGGAAATGCATTTTAACACCGCTATTTCTTCAATGATGATTTTAGCAACGGAAATGGAAAAGGCGGGAAAAGTAGATACGGGGGATTATAAAAAATTCCTGCAAATTTTAAGTCCGTTTGCTCCGCATGTTGCGGAAGAACTATGGAATTTGCTTGGAGAGAAGAAGTCCATAAATCTTTCCAGCTGGCCGAAATGGGATAAAAGTCTGATTCAAGATGAAGAAATAAAAATAGCAGTGCAAATAAACGGCAAAGTTAGAGCTGAAATTATGGTGAAAACAGACGAAAATGGAGAGGAAATCAAAAAAAGAGCTGTCTCAACCGAGGCGATCTTAAAGCACCTTGCCGGCAAAAAAACGAAAAAAGTTATTTATGTGAAAAATAGACTTATTAACATTGTTGTTTAGTTGCTTTTTGATATAAAACTATATACAATTGTTCCAAACGTAGTCGTTATTTTTATTAATTTTTTTAAAAAGCTTATGTATTCAAATATATTTGATAAACTTTCATTTTTATCGCTATTCTTAGTTATAATATTGTTGCCTGTTTTTTTCTTGCCTTTTACCAATATTCCGATTGAAACTTCCAAAGGATTACTTTTAGTTTTGGGACTTGCGCTTTCCTTGATTTTTTGGGCCTTAGCAAGACTTTCAGACGGCAAGATAATTTTCCCAAAATCTTGGCTTTTAGTATCCGGACTCGGCGTAGTCTTGGCTTTTCTGCTCTCGGCTCTTTTTTCCAAAAACTCCGAAGCATCTTTATTCGGCACGATGTTTGATGCCGGCAGTTTCTGGTTTATTTTTTCCGGTTTTGTTTTAATGTTTATGTCTTCCATCGTTTTTCGAACTTCTAAAAGAGCGAGAATTGTTCTGCTCGGGATAATTCTATCTTTGGCTTTTGTTTTAATTTTCCAAAGTTTTCATTTGTTTATGCCTAGGGTTCTGTCGCTGGGAATTTTAACCGACAAAACCGGCAATATTTTGGGATCCTGGAACGCTTTAGGGCTTTTTGCCGGATTTTCCTGTCTTATGTTTCTTTTAGTGGCTGAGTTTTTTCCGGTTTCAAAAATTGGAAAACTTTTACTGCAAATACTTATTCTGCTTTCCATGTCACTAATGGCCGTGGTAAATTTCCCATTGGCTTGGATACTTCTCGGAATCTCCAGTTTGATTATTTTTGTTTATAAAACCGCAACTACTTTTCAAAAAAGCAAAGACAGAGAAGGAGAAAACTCCGCAAACGATGCTTCACCGGATGAGGCGGGCAAAAAGAAAAAACATTTTCCCTGGATTTCTTTTATTGTTGTCATAGTGTCTTTGTTATTTTTTATGTCCGGGAAACCGATAAGAAATTTTATCCCGAATCTTTTGCAAATATCAAGCACTGAGGTTAACCCCGATTTTGGGACTACAATGTCCATAACAAAAGAAGTGCTTCTTGAACATCCCGTATTCGGTATTGGTCCGAACAGATTTGAAGAGGCTTGGTCCAGGTACAAACCTGTTTCCATAAACACCCTGTCCATAAACAATGTTCAATTCTGGGATGTTTCTTTTAGTTCGGGTTCCGGATTATTGCCTACTTTAACCTCCACAATCGGAGGTCTTGGCATTCTTACTTGGCTTGTTTTTATTGTTTTGTTTTTGGTCATCGGATTGAGATCTGTGTCTTTTGGCGTTAAAAATGGAGTAAATTGGGAAATGATGGCGTTTTTTGTTCTCTCTCTTTATTTATTTATTTCTTCATTTTTTTACTTCACAGGAGCAGTAATGTTTTTAATATTATTTGCTTTTGTCGGAGTGCTTATCGGGCTAATTGCTTCCAATTCCAAAAAAGAAATATCGATATCATTTTTAAGCGATTATAGAAAAAGTTTTTTCTCAATCCTTATTCTCATTCTTGTAATAATTCTTTCCGCCGCTATCTCGTTCAGATATACAGAGCGCCTTGTTTCCGTTTCCTATTTTAGGAAATCTCTTTCGGCATCTACGCTTTCGGAAGCCGAGAAAAATATCAGCAGAGCCGTTTCTTTGTATTCAAACGATTTATATTTACGCGCCTATTCGGAAATATATCTTGTGAAATTAAATTCTATAGTTAAAAAGGGGTCGACATTGTCCGACGCGGATAAGATGGATTTGCAGACAACTTTTGACCAAGCTCTAAACAGCGCGCAAATGGCGGTTGCGTATAATTCGTCAAACTACTTGAATTTTCTGTCCCTTGGTTCTGTGTATCGGACGGCGGGT
>Ga0076018_120_pt1 | contig 8931 bp, 12 predicted proteins | sample RifGroB1_FD_68080 | JGI IMG/M metagenome (GOLD analysis project Ga0076018, IMG submission 68080) | Parcubacteria (Nomurabacteria) bacterium GW2011_GWB1_40_7
TTAATATCTGATTCCTATGGATCAAGTATAAACTCCTTACAATCATCCTACACATACAGGTCACTCAGTCATACATAAATACTGCCTTAAAATAATTACACTGTTTAAAAGAAAAAAATAAAGCTGTGATTTTAAAACACAGCGAACGAACACATCAGTACCGCCTGCATTCTCTCAAAACAGAGAAATACAATATTCTGGCTTTGTTGAAAAATTATCCGTTTATCAGTGTTTTTAAATCGTTGGCGTCTTGCACGATACTACCCAAACCAACCCGATCACATAAGACAAGAAATCGCTCAAATCGTTTAGTGTAATTTCCGTTATATAATATTCTGCCCATGCTTGCCCGGCTTTCTGCAAGCTTGTACAATCGGTTCATGCGGTAGAGGGGCTTACCTGCAACCGAATAGCGGTTATATGCAGTGAGTTGGTATTGCAAGTTATGACACTTCCTGCACTTGAATTGCATGCTATTGCGTGGAAGATATAATTTAGATGCTCTATGGCCACAAGCACAAACAAAATATGCCCGTTCGCCAAAATTGCATGCTATTGCGTGGAAGATATAATTTAGATGCTCTATGGCCACAAGCACAAACAAAATATGCCCGTTCGCCAAAAGTAAGTTCAACAGTTTCCCATACAAATTCTTGCGGTTTATTGCCATCTACGCTAAGAAACAGACGGGTTGGCTCAGATATATCGTCAAACCAATAATTCACATCGGGTCGGCGTTCCAACTTATTGATTTCTAACTTCCTAATGCGATCGGGTCTTCTCCCGACATCTCGCGTATTTAGAGCAAAACAATCTTCAATAAATAATTTGGTATGCATACATAAATAATATCAGAGTCCTGTCTTTTTATCGCGACATTGGCTATTTTACCGTCTCAATCTCGTCTATATCTATATACGGAACGCATCCCCGATATTTCGTGTCATCAACACCATCATGCCAAAAACAAAAATCTCTGACTCCTCCTGAAACTATTACAGTGTCATCATCTCCTATGCTTCTTGTCGTGGGGCTATACATTGATCCGCCATTTCTAATAAGATCATTGGGTTCTGCTATAAAATACTTGTATCGGCTCCCGTAAGTAAGATTTTTAAAAATGAGCCTAGCGTAAGTCAGATTTCCATGGACTTTTCCCGTCCAAGCTATTTTCACTGGAGGATTGGGAGGATTAAAATCTGATAACGCATGCGTGATTCCCCATGAATCTTTTTCACTAACAGATGCCGGAGACAATACCCCTTCCATCAAGGCATCTAATTTTGAAAGACGGGTTTTTGAATAATTTAATAGCCCTTCAATATCGCTTTCTGTTAAGATGCTGGGCGGATTCAAAGCGGGTTCCTTCTTTGTGATTTTCTCCATTTCCTGGTCACTATTTTTAATTACGTCTGCCGTCATCGTTTCAAACATCAGGGCGACCTCTTCCAAATTTGCTCGCGCTTCGCTTTTGATCGGAGCGCCTTTTTTAAATGATTCCAGCGCGTCCGTGAAGAATAAAACATCGTAATTCGCCCATATAAAACCTGGGCCGGCAAGCTTAAAAAATTCTATGTCTTCATCAGTCATATTATATTTTGCAAAGAGCGTTTCAAGTTCCTGTTCTATTTCATTTGTCGCTAAAGCGGAGTCTTCCATAACGCCTGTGACTATTTCGTCAATTCTATCTTTATCAGGTTGGACCATATTAAGAAAACTTATTATCGGTGTCGCTGTTGAAGTAGGAACGACCGCAGAATCAACATTATTATCATGGCGCTGGGAAACAACATCCCCATAATAAAAACCAATAACAAGTAAAATGACTGTGAGTGCGGCAGGAATGATCGGGCTGTAAATTATTTTATTTATTTTCATTTATTAAATAATGGGGCGCTTTTTCCCTTCCGGATCTAATTTTATGACTTTACTAAACACTTCAAACGCTTCTTGATATTTATCTATCTCAAACAATACATTCCCTTTACTACAAAGGACGTCTATATTCTCTGGCTCAATTTCCAACACCTTATCGTATATTTCAATCGCCTCTTGATATGCGCGTAATCCTCTCAGCGCAATTCCCTTGCTAAAAAGGGCACCTGCGTACCTTGGGGATTCCTCCGGCACCTTATCAAGTGTTTTGATTGCTTCTTTACATTTCCCTAACCGAATCAAAACAACCCCCATGCTCGCAAGGGCATCTATATGTTCGGGACTTTTTTCCAGCACAGCTTCAAGCACTTTTTTTGCTGCATCGTATTCTCCTAATCGATATAATAATAATCCTGTGTTGCAAAAATGGTCCCATCTTTTGATAGATGCCAGCGTAAACGCCTCCAGAAAGTTTCCTGATTTCTGCGCTTCCTTTACTTCGTTATAAAGGGCGCCATCGATCTCATCATGCATTTCGACTGCTTCTTGATATTTACCAATTTTTTCTAACACGGATCTTTTACTGGTAAGAGCGCTTACATTTTTGGGATCAATTTTTAGAACATCATCAAGCGCATCAATTGCTTTCTGATATTCACCGACAGCACAAAGTTCATTACCTTTGGCAAGATATTCAGACAATAAATTTTTATTTAAAACATTCATTTTGTGGTGATATAAAGAAGTTTATTTTTCATATATTATCTTGTGAATTGTTTTGTTGTTGGCGATAAGTACTGGCTGTTGTTTGGTCATGATGCCTCTTGCATAATGGCGCGCCATTATTTATATCCCATAATGCAGCACATTCATATGCTTGCATGGCGTTTGTTATTTTATATGATCGTAATATGGCGTAAAGTGATTTATATCGATGGTCTACTTCCAAGTTTTCAGTACAACCGCAAACAGCACATTTTCTACCAAATTTCTCAAAAACAGCCTGCCTCCAATGCTCATATTGTGGCATTGCTTCTATGTCTTTTCTTAATTGCTGGTATCGAACCATTTCTGCTTCTTTCGCCTGCCTAAGTCTTAATTCTCTCTCTTGTTTTTCACGCTCTATTTTTTCTCTGGTAATTCTTTCATTTTCTTGACGAGTAATAATATTTTGCTCTCTTCTTCTATGGCGTTCTTCAACATTTCCTGGGCGAGTATATTCATACCATGTAATACTTACCCAGATAACGAAAAGAGAGCCCGCAAATATATATATGATTGTTTTTGACTCTTCCTCTTTCTGTCTTTCGGTAGTCATTTCCCAATCTTTGTTACGTTGATCAAAGATTGTTTCAATTCTTCTCTCCTGTGATGTTTTTAAAAGAACTTCGTATTGACTCAAATTACCTCTCCCTTCAAGTTCAATAATGTTTTCAGCTATTGGAACTAAAACTTTAAATATAGGATCATTCATATATGCATCGTCATAATCAGGTCCTTGGAAATGACCGTTATATTTTTCCGCATAGCAATAAACCTTCTCAACGGGATTACGTTCTGCTAGTAGTCTTTCAGGCGAACAGTAATACCATGCATTCACAAAATTATTGTTTAACAAAAGAAAGGCGGCGACAAAGAAAACTATTAGAAATAGAAGAAATTGTTTTTTCATAATTTTTCTTTTGTCTGTAATTGATAAATCCTATTATTCAGTTTTTGGGCTGGGGTATCCACAGCCACAGGCACCGCAACATCGACAAATAATCCACCCGCATTTATTGCACTCAATGTCTATTGAATTATCTAGGGACTCTTTGCAGTTGTAACAGTAAGTGCTACGGTGTTTTCTTGGCACCGAAACAGACGATACTCCCTCATAGCGCATGCCAAACGAAGCGAGGAACTTTTCATGGCGTTGCTTGGCTTCAATTCTCTGTTCTTCATCTAGTATCAAATCCTTCAACTCCCTTCCTTGTCTGAATAAAAAATTCTTCTTCCACTCATTATTGAATGATGCTGAGAAATATAGATCTTTCGCTTTCTCCAATTCATGTAGCAATAAAAGATTATTTATTTCATCAATAAAAATCTTACGACAATGCAAATCGCCATCATAACTTGTTTCGGCTCCACATTTTGAACAAGTTTTTTGCATAGTGTTTTCGGACAAACAAAAAGCCCACCAAAATGGGTGATGACTTGCGTCATCCACACACCTTTCGGTGCATGACCAGTGACGGAAGCCCCATTATTGATGGGTTCTCTATCCGCCACTGGTTTTTTCACCATGCCACCGCTTGCACGATAGTTTAGGCTACTTTTATTCAATTATATTGATATGTTATACCCCTGTGAAAAATCATGCAAGGATGTCTATTTTAACGCCGTCTATGATTAAAAATCTGCGGCTGTGTATCCTCTCACTCCCCTTATAAGCAGAGAACGTAATATCGTAACCTCATCTAAAAAATGTCACTAACATCAATGTCAATCGGTCCATCAGCAGCAAATCTATACACAATCGTATTCGACCTCGGGCTTTTACCCAATACAAGTTTTTTATCTGCATCAGATAACTCGGTGTATTCCTTGCTTTCAAGCTGATGCTTGTCAACAAGATTTTTTAATGTCAAGCGAAGTGTCTTATCCTCTGCGCTTGTAGCAAATTTTAATTCAGCGAGACGCTTCCGTGTAAAGTATTCGTTTTTATACTCACGAAAATGGAGCATGAGTTTCGCCCCCATAGCGTCTGCAGCCCCCATATCATCGTTATAGTGTCCTACGTAATCGAAAGATATGAGACCTTCCATGCTTGGCTCTACAATTCTAAGCATAAAAGGTTTAAGCTTCGCTGCCGCCTTAAGTTTATGTTGGGATATAACGAGATACCCTCCTCCTGTTTTCTTTTCATGGCATGTAATATGACTATGAACCGCCGCGGTTATGGCCGTAGATCCTCTGACCATGTTCATACCGCCATCTGATTGTTCGCCGTTCTCTTCGTCCTTCCCCTTCCGATGGTGGTGCGTAAATAAGACTGTAAGGCCTTTGCGTATCAGAATCCTAAGATTATCCATGATAAATTGCATTGAATGTGATTCATTTTCGTTTTCTAAATGGAGCGCGCTAAGACTATCAAGGATCACAAAGCCGATGTTACGCGCTTCCGCGACTTGCAAGATATCTGTTGCCCACTTTACATCAATTTTTCTGCCACTTTCTATCACAAAAAATACCCTGTCTGCTTGCTCTCCGTCTTGAAGTAATTTTCTGTACCGCCTTTTATTCTCCGCACAATTATCTTCTTCATTTACATAGAGAACATTGCATCTTGTTGTTTCAAATTCATTGAACAACAGAGATCCGTGTGCGACACTCAATGCCATGCGCATTACTAGCCAACTTTTATATTGATTTGGGTGCGCGGAGATCATATTAAGTGTGCCTTTCGCAAAAAGTGACTCTATCTGCCACTCAACCGGAGGCATACTCATGGCGAGTAATTCTGGTCCGGAGATAACATTGAACGGCAAAGAATATGTTTGTGAATCCTGAATCTGATTATCCTGCCCGATATCAACTAAATGCGAAGAGGAAGCCCCGAAAGTTTCGGCACAGTTGGCTAAGGTGAAATTAACTGTACGTTCTTGATAATCTTTTCTATCTTGTGTTTTACTGCGAGCTCCAAGTGGAGATGCAAGCCATAATGAAGTAATACGGGAAGCGTCCTTGCCAGTCCAGAATGCGAGGTGCGAACAAAGCGAAGCGTCTGCAGCCGACTCGTCACCACCAAACGCCGATATATCACCATTATATAGCGCCTCAATCTTTGCGCCGTTTTTTGACGAGAACATTTTTTCGAGTAACACTTCATCATTGAGTAGCACAGTTTCTGCTGGATTGGTTTGTGTGGATGTTAGTGTTTCCGCTCCCCACGGATAGCCGATCAAACGAAGAATGGCGAGCGCTTCTTCCGGAGCCACAGTACGGAGTGGGTATGACATCGTCCAAGGCTGACCTGTAACAGTAAAGTACCTGCCCGCGGTGTAGCATTCATAATCGCCGCCCTGTTCACGCGGAGAGCGATTTCCCTCAAGCGCCATCGGCTCGGTGAGTTTCAGGTAAAGATGTAGTCCTGCGCCACTTGGAGAAACTTCGGTATAGGTGCGAGCTTTCTCCACGATTGTTGCTATCTCGCGAGAAACAGCTCCATTTACAAGACAATGATCAATGTCTATGCCAAGTAATTTACCGGTAAAAAAAATGCCGATTCCATCAAAGCGGTCTTGCGCGGCAAGCGCCTCATCAAACGTACTCCATGTTGAGGAATCGGTTGATTTTGCATGCTGCCCATTTGGCATGTATGGCACCTTCGTGAGTTTGCCATCTCGCGTCACAAAGCGCCAATTCACCCAACATTTTTCATCGGGAGCGGAAAGCTCCCGGATTTGCTGGTGCATGGGAAAAGAGCCGACGATGCGGATATCTATCCACTCATATATATTAATGGTATCAGGAACTGGAACTGTGTTATGATAAAGTTGCATAAAAAATTGTTAGTAAAGGTTAATAATTAAAGTGACATCACCTCGTGCATCTACGCACGAGGTTTGTGTTATTATGTTACCCGTATTTATCTGACTCTTCTCTTTCTTCGGGTACTTTCTCATCTTTGGCTTGCTTATCAAGCCATATTTGGCAACGCGGGCATCGTTGTGGTTTGCGTGACCGGGGGAACCATTGATGACGACACTTCACGCATGTACGTTTTAAAATAAATAACTCAAATTCTTTTATATCCATATATTTTTTGATTACTTGTAGTAATACTTTCATATTACATCAGTACTCAAAACTACTGTCTGATATGCCACATTGGGGTGTTATCTAGAATCCACAAGATGGGGCTGCTTGGTAATTACCTCTCTAAAGAGAGGGTAATTTACCAAGCAAGATTGTGCCCTGGCATGGTAAGCAGGATTTGCATATCTACCAGGCAGAAGTTCAGCATTTATGGGCTATAATCCTATGCCTGGTTTTTTGCGTTTTCTTTACCAACCAAGACAGTCTTATATCAGGCTATTTTCCATTCGTGTGCTTTATATCATCCTGGCGTGTGAATAGTTCCCACGCCAAAAGATTACGGCATATTTGGTTATACTTATTTATTTATTTATTAAAGTCATTTATTGTTGTTATATAACTAAGCCATCTTCAAAAAATTGCAAAAAATTTTTATAGGATCTGAGAAAATAAATCCGATCCTTGTTGGACAAAAAATACCCCCGACCGCACGTAAGTTCCCTACCACTAACTTCCCTAAAGTTTTAGGTGGTTTTCCGAAACACTCCCCGACCCCTTCCTGCATCGTCCACGCTTTCCATTCCGATGGCTTCAACAACTTAATGAGTGATAGGGGTAATTAATAATTACACGCCTCTATACGCGCCTCTGGTCGAAGCGCGTTTTTAATTATAGACACTCAAAAATATGAACAATAAAAAATTCATTGGCATATGGACACTGGGATTAGCGGCGGAATCATCAGCGATCCGCGAACAGATAGAAACCGCGTTCAATAAAGCGACGAAAGAAAAAGATGACTGGTTTTATAAGATAACTGTTTCCGGCAAGAACTATTTTGTCGCGGACAACGGAGAATTTGGCTTTACTGCAATGCTCCCTGATGAATATTGAGCAGATGATTATCATTAACAATTTATTATGAACAGGCCAATGACTATAAGCTCCAGCACTGATGGCAGGTATAAATATGTGAGCGGTATTTACGCCGGCAAGCTAAAGCCCATGCTCCGTATCGCTAACCGCTTTATGATTAAATCAGGATTCAATATCGGCAGTAAAGTTGATGTTGAATATAAAGATGGAATTATTACCATAACTCTTAAAAACACAATATAAACTTATGACAACAGCAATTGCAACTATGCAGGAGGATGAGCCTATTACGCCACGGCAGAAAGATTTGCTCTTATCGCTTATTTTTCAGTGCCAATCCGAGGAAAGAGAACTCTTTCTACAAGAAATGGAAGGATGCGCGACTAAAAATGACGCCTCGGAATTAATCTCGTTTCTTATAAACGGGATGTAACGCGACAGCACTAAAAACGGCTATATCCCCGCGATATAGCCGTTTTTCTGTGTATTTATCCACCCGGTATTCAGCACTCTGTTATCATATTGTAAACAAGAGTCATTATTAATCTAATTCCTATGGAAAAAATAAGGAACGGTGCTATCGGAAAGAAAAAGCGGGCAGTCGCTAATCCTGCAAGGGAACAGGCAGTAAAGCCACGCAGGGTTACGCTTCTGACGCGTGTAGATCAGCATATCTACGCGATGGTCTGGTATTTAGCTCAAGAACGCGGCAAACCAATATCCCGTATCAACGACGAAGCAATCCTTTTCTATTTTGAACATTTGAATTCAAACATATGAGAAGCATTGAAAGAAGATTTGCAAATTTTTATAGTCTCCCGGGGAAAAGCAGTTATATCGCTTTTGCCGATGCGATTAAGGGTCAGCACTTCGGCACTGAAACGATCCGATACTGGTTCAATAAACTGGTAGAAAAGGACGATTATACTCCACGCGACAAAAAGGATCTCTTCAAACATCTGCTCGCTCTCTGAAATATCTGAGGAGACCAGAAAACGGGGGTAAATCGCCCCGCCAGCGAGAGGGAATGAGATGTGTGGGCAAATAGAGCTTGAAAGACACAAATGCCACTGTGCAGACAAAAAAACAGCAATTTCTTCTAAAATTAACATGAATGAAACAACCCAAAAAATAAATACCTTGTCCCTCTTTGTATGTGACTCAATTTTCGTTTCAGAGGATGTGATTGTTGGGATTCTCATCGTAAGAATTGCCACTAGGGGCTATCCGTCTTTTAACGCTAAAGAAATAGCCGAACTCCGTGAAGTGCTTCGCATTTCAATCGGAAGTAGTGCTGACAGGATCACAGAAGAGAATTTGAGCGAATTTGGTGCTACAATGCTTCACGCAACAGCCATCGTACTCAAAGCGAAGTAT
>Ga0076018_119_pt1 | contig 8865 bp, 12 predicted proteins | sample RifGroB1_FD_68080 | JGI IMG/M metagenome (GOLD analysis project Ga0076018, IMG submission 68080) | Parcubacteria (Nomurabacteria) bacterium GW2011_GWB1_40_7
TTTTATGAAGTGCTACATACACCACTCTATTTGAAACCTTGGTCGCAAATACTCTGGGTGTATGGATACTGGTCTCGGTAGCGAGAAACCTTGGTCTCTCGCATATTCACCTACTGCCATTTTTAGTATAACAAAGTTTTTTAATATAAAAAGAAAACAAGTGAGCGTGGAAAATCCGACGGCTCACTTGTGTATGAATGATGCGTTGTTCTGCACCATCCACACACAAGTGGTTGATGCCAACGCGAGGGCAAAAGGGCAAAGTGTCAAAAAAGACCACAGTGCCCAATCCCAGAGTGCTACTTGCTGAAACGCAGAGCGGGGCCGCGGGAGCTCCAGCCGACGCCCAGCCAGACCCAGCCCACCACGACCTCGTCGCCGTCCCCGTAGAGACCCGGGACACGCAGGCTGCCGTCGCGGCTCTGCACGACCGAACCCCACAGGAAGACCGCGATGCCCTTGGCTTGGATGGCGAGCCCGTCCTGCAAGTTGAGGCACGACGTGAGAGCGTTGTCCTTCTTCAGGTGCGTGTGGATGGTGTTGCCCTGCACCGACCCACGCTTCTGCTGGTCGTGGAGCCACTGCTCAACCCCTGTCTGCAGGTTGTATTCAGTGGGACCCGAGCACTCCAACTCGGGGTGCTCCAACTTCTTGAACCAGTCGGGGTAGGTCGGCTTGACGGACCTGTCCACGCGGACGAGGAAGTCAAGCACGGGTTCGGGTGGGGGCTCGGGCTTCGGTTGTGGAACGAGGGTCAGCTCGTCTCGCAGGAACTGGGCGGCTCCCTCAAGCCCTCCCAGTTTGTTGAAGACGGCTTCCACCGTCCCGAGGTCCAGCGAGGCGTATTTCATCGTCGTGTTCATTGTGTTCTCCTCCGACCATTGGTCGGCATTGTTTCTCCGCCTATTAAGCGGAGAGCCGTGTGATTACGGCGGTTGTTGGCGCGATGCTAGAGGACGACCACATTGGTAGTCATAGCCAGAAAATACCGAATAATCGGGACCTTGTGGCTATGACCACTGTTTTTGCAAGTAGCTTATCAAGGAACATTTTACGCCTATATTATACTACACTTTATACCTAATTTGTCAATCACAACCCGACTGAAATAAATACTAAAAAAGGTGCTATAATCCTGCTATGAAAACTTATGTTTTTATAGATGCCTCAAATCTGTTTTATGGCGGAGAAAAGAGCTTGGGTTGGAAGATTGACTACAGGAAACTATTCACCTATTTGCAGAAAAAATACGACGCCAATCGTATCTTTTATTTTGGCGGTGTTGAAATACACGATTTCAAATATGATTATCAAAAAGATGAAACAGTGCCCATTGCCAAACTTGAAAGTTATCTGTTAGACCTTATTAAAAATAAAGGCAAAAAATTAAATGAAGCAGAGTTGCTACTTATAGGAAGACATTTACAGAGAGTTCGTTTCTACTTAAAACTATTAGAGTTCGGGTATCGCTTATTCTTGAAACCCGTAAAGATGTATGACCAAGAGGATGGCACCACTAAACGCAAAGCAAACTGTGATGTTGATATGGCTTTTCATTTAATGAAAGAAAAAGATACTTTTGAGAGAGCAGTAGTGCTTTCTGGCGACGGAGATTTTCTACCTGTATTAAAATACCTAAAAGAAATCAAAAAAGAAGTGGTTATACTTGCTAGAGGTCCAAGAACAGCGAAAGAAATAAAACAATTTGCAGGTAATGATTTCCGAGATTTTGAGTATCTACGAGAACGAATAAAAATGCAAGGAAAATAAGCTAGAAACAAGGAAAGGCACCCATTTAGGATGCCTTTCAAGTTTAGTATCTGTATTTTAGCACAAACCGTTATAAAAAAGCAAGTCAAGTAGCCACTGTTTTTTGCAAATTATTGACCCTTTTCACGAGCTTATTATTAAAAGAGTTTTAATGGTTCAGAAAGGTATTTGATACCTTTAATCACGCTTTCTTTTTGGAAAAATGAGCTAAAAGATTACACATTCTACTATTGCTCGCACCGCAAGAAAGGAACTGAAAATTGCACCCAAAAAGCATATATTCCTTTGGAAGATGTGGAAGATATGATAAAAGAAGAAATAGAAAAATACACCATTTCAGAAAAGTTCCGAGATTGGGCTTTGAAGATTTTGGAGGAAGAGCACGCTGACGAAGCCAAAGAGCGTGAGGTCATTTATAAAGCCCAATTAAGCTCTCTTGAGGTCTCACAGAGAGAACTTGATAGTTTAATAACAATGCGTATGCGTGAACTCATAGATGACGACCAGTATACTTCAAGAAAAAAGGAACTAACCGAGAAGATTGCCGTGATGAAACGAAAAGTATCTGAAACCCAAACGAGAGCCCAGAACTGGCTACAACATACCGAGCAAACATTTGATTTTGCACACGAGGCAAAAGCGAAGTTTGAAGACCCAAATACGACGCTAGAGGAGAAAAAAGGCATCTTCACCGCACTCGGTTGGAACTACATCGTAAAAGACAAAAAACTCTTTATTTCTCAATGTGATTGGCTGGAACGCATAGAAAAAAAGCGAGATGCGGTAGAAAGTGAAATTGGTCGGTTGGAACTGGAAAATAATCAATCACCACAAATGCAAAATTAACTCAATTGCGCTTTGCGCGAGCGACCGGACTTGAACCGGCAACCTCATCCGTGACAGGGATGCGCTCTAACCAGTTGAGCTACGCCCGCAATATTCTTATTATACATAAAATCGTATAATTTCAAAGCATTATTATATATTTTGTGTCGATGGCAGGAGTTGCACCTGCGACCTTCTCTTTATGAGTGAGATGCTCTAACTACCTGAGCTACATCGACATTACAAGAAATATAGCAGAAAACTTATAAAAATAAAAGTCCCTAAATGTTTGATATATTTTCTATGGCTCCAAACACCTTATTTCTTAAAGATGTGCCTTTTCTTACCTTAACTCTCAAAATACCTTTGTATTTTTCTATATTTTTTAAGGAAGTTTTTTTAAGATTTGTTTGTATAAAAGTGGTTTTCGAGAATTGCTCATTTTTAATATCTAAAAAATTTATCCAAAACATCCTTATCTCTCTTTTTTCTTTTTTAAAAAGCGGATTCTGGAAGAACCATATCTTTACACCAAAAACTAAGCGTTGACTTGGCAATGTTCAGTTTTTTGGAAATGTCACCTAAGCTTGCGCCATTTTTTCTCATGTTTTTCGCTATTTCTTTCATGTGTGGATAGTACATAAGGTATATTTTAAAACATTTGGAGTACAGAAACAACTTGCATATTATAAGAATATAATATAAAATAGTGTTTATAGCGGGGTAGAGAAGAGGCATCTCGTAAGGCTCAGCGTTATAAATATGGGCCCCCTCTTGGGAAACCTTGAGGTGTGCACTCATCAAATCCGGAGAAATCCTCTCTGCTAATTAGCAGAAAGACAATTCCGAGCTAAATTCTTTGACTAACGTCAGAGATAAATGTGTAGAGACTAGATGATGAGCTCCTTAATCTTTAATTTATTTTTTAGAAAGGAGATGGTATAGTCCAGACCACAAACAAAAGGGTAGTGAAAACTATAGTGGTAAAGCATAACCTTAAGACCCACGTTCGATTCGTGGCCCCGCAACAATTTTAAATATAACCGTATGGGTGAAAAATCTGCTCATACAAAGCGATTACTCTTTTGGCTTCGTGCTGGGAAAGCTCAAACGCTAAACCCTCGTGCGCTATTCTATTTCTGATTGTATGCACTTCCCAGGCCGTAGTGAGACTGGGAAAATTGTCCTGATTGGCCATTTTTAATTTATCGCCCAAGCTCTCCCCCTTGTATCCCAATTGGTCCATCAAACCCTCCAGCATGGAATCCGCTTCAATAATCGCGAGTTTCCAATCGCTGGAATGCTGAGAGAAAAGATAGTTGAGAACCTTTCCCCAATGCTCATTTTTCGAACCCCCGACTTCCTCACGCAACCTTTTTTCGTATTCGGCTTTATTGTGCGCATATTCGGCGATTTCGTGGTGCAGGTGCTGACGCTCTTTTTTTCTAATTTCAAACATCCGAACAATCGTATAACAAATTATTGTCAAAAAAAATATCGCCAAAAAGAAAAGAGCGGTTTTTCCAAAACTTATTATTTGATCGCCGTCAACAAAAGAAAAAAAATCCCTAAAAAATACAGCGCTTTGGCCAAATAAATAATCCGGATTCAAATATTTGGAGTTAAGAAAAGATAATATTTCCATATATAAAATTATAACATAATTCTATTTTCCTTTATTTCTTCAAATTTTTTGCCGATGTTAAAAAGCATATCTTCGCGAAAATGCGGCGCCATAAATTGGATAGAAAATGGCAAACCGGTGGAAGAAAATCCGGAAGGCAAAGCGATGGACGGCACTCCCGCCAAATTGGCCGGAGCAGAAAAAATATCGCATAAATACATTGCCACGGGGTTGTCTAATTTTTCCCCTATTTTGAACGGAAGTATCGGCGCTGTCGGTGTCAAAATATAATCCACTTTTTCAAAAGCATGCATGATTTCTTCCCTTATTTTTTCCCGAACTTTTATCGCCTTATTATAATAAGCGTCATAATATCCGTGTGAGAGCACATAGGCGCCGAGCAATATTCTACGGCGCGCTTCTTTGCCGAAACCCTTGCCCCGACTTCTCATATATACTTCCATTAAATTATCACCCGGTTCCGAAAGACCATAGCGAATTCCATCAAAACGCGAAAGATTGGTAGATACTTCTGCCGGCATAATTATATAATATGCCGCTAAAGAATATTTTGAATACGGTAATTCTATGTCTATGATTTCATATCCTGCGTTCTTTAATTTTTCTAAAGATTGTTTGAAATTCTCTTCTACTTCAGCATCTACGCCTTCTTTAAATAGGTGCCATGGTACGCCGATTCTGGCAGCTTTTAGTTTATTGCTTTTAGCTTTTAGTTTTCGTAATTCGTCTGGGACAGAAGTACTATCTTCTTTGTCATATTTGGACAAGAGATTGAAAATTATTTCTGTATCTCGCACGCATTTGCCAAAAGGAGAAACTTGGTCTAATGAATTACCCATCGCGATTATTCCTTGTCTGGAAACTGCTCCATAGGTCGGCTTGAGCCCAACTAGTCCGCAAAAAGCCGCTGGCTCTCTCACTGAGCCACAGGTTTCTGTGCCGAGGGCCGCTAGAGCCATGTCGCCCGCCAGCGCTGCCGCAGAACCTCCGGAAGAACCACCCGGTACTCGAGAAGAATCTATCGGGTTATGCGTCACCCCGAAAGCAGAAGTTTGAGTAGAAGAGCCCATGGCAAATTCGTCCATATTTGTACGACCCAATAACACTGCTCCTACTTTTTTCAAATCCTTAATGACGGTCGCATCATAAACCGCTTTATAATTTTCTAAAATTTTTGAACCAGCTGAAACAGTGTGTCCTTTTATCAAAATATTATCTTTAATGGCGAACGGGATACCGGTCAGGGTTGTGGCCGTGCCGTCGGTAAATTTTTTCTGTGCTTCTTCTGCTTGCGACAGCACGTCATCGTATATTTCAAGATACGCGTTTATTTCTTTATTTCTTTCGGCAATAATTTTTAAATATGCTTCCGCTAATTCTTTACAAGTAAATTCTCCTTTCTGTAAAGCTTCATGCGCCTTTTCTATTGTGAGATTTTTCAAATCAATCATCCCAGTACTAAAATTTTAAATTTTTATTAATGGCTTTCATTTCTTTTTTCTTTTTAATTATTTTTATCATAATATACTTACTCAAAAATTTAGTACGGGACAGGTAGAATTACAATATTTTCTTCACTTTTAGAAAACCATCTTGCGCATCAGGAAATTGTTCTTTAATAAGTTCTTTAGAAAAATCTCGTTCCTCCTCTGTGTCCTCCCGCCAAACATTTTTTTGACTATATTCGAGAGACACATCTCCCACTTCAACTTTTTCAACTTGTTTTACATAATCTAAAATACCCTCCATGTCTTTGAGAAGGGCTGTCTTTTCTTCAAGAGATAGCTCGATTCTGGCCAGTTCGGCTAGATTTTCCACGTCTTTTATATCCATCCCGTTAGAAATTAATACTAATACACGAATCCTGCCAGTTTAACGGAAATCGTTGATTTCCTATTTCTAACGGGATCCATTTTGAAAGTATAGCAAAATGAAGGATAAAACAAAAATTGCTTCAGCGTATGTGCCTAAAATTCTCTAGGTCTTCTATTCTTTCTTTTTCATTTTCATTTTTCGGCCGATGAATGGCGTTTGGATAAAAGTCACCATCGTCAGTTTTTATAGCGGTGTGTTCCCCAAATAAATATCTAATGCTCTCTTCTGAACATTTATTTGGATCAGTATTCTCGCCAGTTAAAAGAAACAATTTTTTTAACAAGTCATCCCCTTTTACCTCAAGGATTACTGACGGACCATACGCAGACCGTTTAAGAACTTCTTTTTGTAGCCCTTTCTGCGGGGTATTTTCAAACATTGTGCCGATCACAAAATTTTCTGGCAACTGCCTTGTCACAGTTTGGGCTATATATAAACCAGAATCTTTTAATCTTTGAATTATTAAATTTTTATTTTTTAGAGCATATGGTTTTATTACAACTACAGCCAAATTGCTTTCTGGGTCAACAGAAATATCCGAAGCTTCAATTAGTTTTTTTTCTTTAGATTGTTCAAGGGTTGGCAGCTCCATAACTGTTATTCAAACTTATCAAATGTTATTGTTCTAATATTATCAAAATCAAAACCGTATTTCTTATATACCTCTCTTGGATCGCCATCAAATCTTTGTTCCCAATCTAACTCGAGCTTTTGAGCAATTAATTTCAGTTCTTCTACTGAACTTCCTTCCAACTCTACAAAAATCGGAATTTCGGGCCAAGTGTCAACATCGACAGATACATTATCAAGACTGAAAGAATGTCTTCGTTTTTCCACTGTTCTAAATATCACAAATCCAACTGACTCTAAAAAAATCTTTGCTTCTTCTGCGTCTGACACATCAAATTCAATCTCTTTTGTGCTATCGACAGTTTGTTCTTTATTGCTTTTAAAAGAAAGTTTGGCCTTTCCGTTTTTTTCTCTTACTTTAATTAATTTATGTTGTCCTAGCCAAGTCAAATCTTTGTCATAAAAAATAGTATCATTGAGTTTTGCCTCACCGTTATCAACAGCACCCAAACTTTTCAACCTTGAAATAAGTGAATTTTTATCTATACCTAAAAATCTGGTTTCTATTTCAGTTTTCATTTTTATTTACCTTCTCCTACTAGGGCTTTAATTCTTTCTTCAACCGGCGGATGGGTTGCAAAAAAACCACCAATTTTTTTGCCTGCCTGCGCAGGCAGGCCTACACTTACACCTTTCGGATCAGCAATATATAGATGCGCTATCGCGCCAGATTGACGCACCATCGGCTGACTAGCCCCCGAAATTTTACGAAGGGCATTCGCAAGTCCGTCGGGGTAACGAGTAAGAAGTGCCCCAGATGCATCTGCTAAAAATTCACGCTTTCTCGAAATAGCCAACTGAATTAACACGGCAAAAAGCGGCGCTAGAATTGAGAGAATAATCCCAATAATCAAAAATAAACCACCCCCACCCTTGCTATCTCTTCTGCCTCCAAAAAATAAATTTCTTCTAAAAACATCCGCCACAATGGTAACAAAACCGACAAGCACCACGACAACGGTTGAAAGTAGCATATCTTTGTTCCCGATATGCGAAAGTTCGTGCGCGATTACGCCTTCCAATTCAGTCTTATTAAGAATTGCTAAAAGACCTGTGGTCGCGCAAACGACAGCATGATTTTTATCTCTACCAGTAGCGAAAGCATTCGGGGCTTGGTCTTGCACAACATACACTCTCGGCATCGGAAGTCCTGCGGTAATGGCAAGATTTTCCACGCTGGTATATAAATCAAAATACTCTTCCCTCTTGGCTTCTTTAGCGCCGGCCAAAGCCAGAACAATTCTGTCCGAAAACCAGTAAGAAAAAATGTTCATTAATATGCTGAAGGCAACAAAAAAGTATAAAATATTCGGATTGCCATAGTAGTAACTAAAAAACCAACCGAAACCGATAACCACCACAAAAAATACCGACATCAAAAGCCATGTTTTAGTGACATTTTTTGATTGTTCAGTATATAAAGTAGCCATCTAAAACTTTACTTCTACCGGATTTTGGGCAACATCGTTGTCTGCAAGGTCAAAGAATTCCATTTTGGAGAAACGAAACGTGCCCGCAATGATATTGCCAGGAAAATGCTCAATTGCGGTATTTAAGTCGCGAACATTCGCATTATAGAATCTTCGAGACGCCTGAACTTTATTTTCTGTATCGGAAAGCTCACTTTGAAGCGCCAAGAAATTTTGATTGGCCTTCAAATCCGGATAAGCTTCGGCAACGGCAAAGATGGATTTTAATGCGCCGGTCAGCATATTTTCCGCTTCTGCGTGGGCCGGAGTGGGACCGCTTGCGCCCATGGCCGCCGTGCGAGCTTTGGTAACATTTTCAAAAGCAGAACTCTCGTGAGTAGCATAACCTTTTACTGTACTTACAAGGTTTGGAATTAAATCATATCGACGTTTTAATTGAACTTCAATATCCGCCCAAGCTTCTTTGGTACGATTGCGACGAGTAACAAAACTGTTAAAAGCAAAAATTACTAATAAAATGAGAACCCCTAAAACGATTAAAATGTACATCATACCGAGCATTATAGCACAAAGACAGTAAAATTAAAATCTATCGTTCTAGCTCATTAAAAAGGTTACCAAGAAAGGAGTGGATAGCTCATAAATAGGTTACCGTGGTCGTATGACCATGAAAACAAAAACAGAGATATT
>Ga0076018_126_pt1 | contig 8041 bp, 9 predicted proteins | sample RifGroB1_FD_68080 | JGI IMG/M metagenome (GOLD analysis project Ga0076018, IMG submission 68080) | Parcubacteria (Nomurabacteria) bacterium GW2011_GWB1_40_7
AGATAACCAGTTCTTCTGAAACTGAACTTATCGGTCCCGTTACCGCTTGCCGCACCACAACGACTTCCGTTAGTGTCCCATATTATAACCACACCGACCATCTCAATTCTGTAAATGTTGTCACCGATTCCAACAGCACCCAAGTGGAACTGCTTGATTATTATCCTTTCGGCGCGCAGAGAATTTCATCAGGTTCACGCACGGCGCAAAGACAATACATCGGACAGATTTATGATGTTGATACTGGATTAAATTATCTAAATGCGAGGTATTATGACGGGAACAGGGGGCAGTTCATCAGCCAGGACTCTATGTTTTGGCAACTTCCGCAAGAACTTTTAATCGACCCTCAACAACAAAATTCGTATTCCTATGCGAGAAATAATCCGATAAATAGGAGTGACCCGAGCGGACAGTTTACCGTTCCTTCTCTTGCATCAATAAAATCCTTCTTTAATTCTCTGATTGGGAAACAAAATCCACAAATACAGGCGCCACAAACAACTACGTCAGTAGTTACCACAAATAATGTTCAGAAAACTACAACATGGGATTCTGTAACCGACAAAAGAATTGCAACCCTAGATTCTAGAGTGCAACAACCAGCGATCAATTTTATAAACAACACTGAGTCAAAGTTAGGGATACAACTGAGAATATCAGAAGGGTACAGAACAGGAAAAACCCAGAATTCATATTTTGCCCAAGGTAGAACACAAGAACAGTTAGATGTAGTTGGTTTGAATGACGTAACAGCGAGACCTGACCTAAAAAAGAACACAAATGCAATTGCGGGCTTAAGTTACCATAATTATGGCCGTGCCCTCGATGCTTATTTTATGGAGAATGGTAAAATGAACGTAAATAAACAAATGACTTCTGATGTTGCAAATATTGCCATTAAAGAAGGGTTCAAATGGGGAGCGAGTTTTAAAGACTACCCTCATTTTGAGATGAGCCTTGGGCAATCAATAAGAGAATTATATAAAACATATACTTATGATCAGTAAAAAAAATACATTTTATGCAATGGTTATTATATTTTTTTGTATTTTAGGTTTTTTTTTGTATCTTAATATTCGTAAAAATAAAATTGAAATAGAGAATAGTATTTCTCATCTTGATACAACTTACATAGAAAATACAAATAATAAAAAAAATTATAAAATTAAATCATATTATTATGATTCAGGTCTTTCCGTTGAAGGAGGCATCATATCTGCTTATTTAGATGATAATTCAATTAAAATAATAGAAGGTGGTTATTCTGGAGAGACGTTTTTGCAAGATTATGACTTTTATTTTGAAAGTAAAAGCTCTTTTTTATTAAAAGATATATTTCAGCAATTTGATCGACCCTATTCTGAAAAGGGGAGAATACAAATAAAAAAGGAAACAAATAAATATTATTTTATTAATTTAAAGATGGTTCGTTGGACTGACACTCAAGGTCAGACTGTGGATTATTATTCGTATAAATTTAAAAAAAAGGAACAAGAAATACTGAATCAATTAGATAACATTTTAAATGTTATAAATACAGAAAAACCCATACGGTAGGTATCTATATTAGGGTCAGCCACTATTTTAATCAATCCTCGGCCAGTCCCAGGGGAATTTTAGGTCGTTTTCGATAAAGGTGGTGTAGTTGGGTTTGAAAGTTGATTTGGAGAGACAGAACAGGGTAAAAGTTTTAAGCAGGCTTGGATTAGCTGATTCTACGAGTTTTTTAATTAAAGACAAAGTAAAACCGGTGCGGCAGATGTCGTCAACCAAAAGAACTTTTTTGCCTTCAATCCATTCCGGTTTGTCAAGATAAACATTATTTTGCCGGTCAATATAGACCACTAAAAGTCTCTTGTCTATTTTTGCGGCGACAAGAGTCGCCGGGATGAGTCCGCCACGACTTACTCCGATTATCAAATCAAATTCCGCCAGCTCTGCCTGATGTTCGTCAATAAATTTATTCACTTTTTGATTGATTAAATTAAGATCATCCATCCCGTTAGAGATAGGAAGCGCCTAATCTATTCTTTAGATAACGCTTGCCCATTCCCGATTTTAAATATAATTCTCTCGACTTTGCTTTACTTTCCAATAAACACGCTTCGTAGTATATCAAAATAAATGGGCCTCGTCCTTTCGTATATGTAGATAAACCCTTATTGTGCTGATTCAAGCGCTTCCGTAGGTCCTTTGTATATCCCGTGTAGATTTTACCGTCCTTTTTACTTTTTAAGATGTAGGTGTAATAAAACATAAGTGATCTCTAACGGGAGACATAATTTATTTTTTTAAAATTTTAATAACTTCTTCGTCTTCAATTTGGGGAAAAAATTCATAATAATTACCAACGGCGCCAATATAATTTTTATCAATATCAAGCGCGACTAGTTTGTCAACTTTTTTTCTTATTTCCTCGGCTGTGTCAAAAGGAACGACCGGGATGGTTACGATTATTTTTTTTGGTTTTAAATGTTTGATTTCAGTAATAGCCAGCATCATTGAAAGGCCGGTAGCGATTCCGTCGTCAACCAAAATAGCTATTTTGCCTTCGGCCGGAGTAATCGATTTTTCACCAAAATATTTTTTCCGTCTTTTGATTGCTTCGTTCTGCTTGGCGCTTATTTCATTTTCAAGCCACTTTGGGTTAATGGTCCCTTTTTCTTCTTCATTAAAAAACGTGTGGCCATCCTCGGCCACTGCGCCAACGGCATATTCGGGGCTGTATGGGTGGCCGATTTTTTTAGAGACGATAATATCAAGCGGAGCCGAAAGCATTTGAGCAACAATTTTCCCCAAAACCACTCCGCCACGGGGCAGAGCGTAGACGACAATATCTTTATTTTTACCCAAATATTGAATTAGTTTTTCAGCCAGCTTTTCTCCGGCTTCCTCGCGGTCCTTGAATGTCATCAATGTAATTCTAACACAAAAAACTCAGAGCTTGCTATGGAAATTAAAAATGCTATTATTTGGCTATGTTAGACAAGAAAAAAATCAAAGAAAAATTGGAGAAAGAAAGAGACGAATTACTCGCGCAGATGAAGGATATGGGCAAACTGGACAGTGAAACAGGTGAATGGGAGACGACCCCGGAGGAGTTGGAATTTCCGGAATCGGACGAGAGCGACAAGGCAGATCGCTTTGAGGATTTTGAAGCAAGAAGCTCCATGATGAAAACTTTGGAACCAAGATTAAAGAGTGTTTTGGAAGCGCTTAAGGGACTCAATAAAGAATCTTTTGGTAAATGCGAAGTTTGTAAAAAGGAAATTGAAATGAGTCGCCTGGAGGCGAATCCGGCGGCTCGAACCTGCAAAAAACATTTAAAAAATTAATTTATGAGTTTCGCTAAAGTCTATTCCGCACAAGTTAATCTGCTTCGGGGCGCAATTGTGACAATTGAGGTGGATTTGTCGCGAGGCCTGCATTCTTTCAGCATCGTTGGGCTTCCTGATAAAGCGGTGGATGAATCTAAGGACAGAGTAAGCGGAGCGATAAAAAATTCCGGTTTTCAGTCTCCCAAGGCCAAAAATCAAAAAATAATCGTTTCCCTTTCGCCGGCCGACTTGAAAAAAGAAGGGCCGTTTTTTGATTTGGCCATCGCCCTTGCTTATATGCTGGCGGCGGGCGATGTTAAATTCAATTCGGAGAAAAAAATTTTTCTGGGCGAACTCGGGCTGGACGGCGCTCTGCGCGGAATTCGCGGGACTTTGCCGCTCGCCCAAGAGGCGAAAAGAAAAGGTTTTGAAGAAATATACTTGCCGAAGGAAAATGCCGCGGAGGCGGCGCTCGTTGAGGGTATTACCGTTTTTGGGGCGAATAGTCTGAAAGAGGTAGTTGAACATATTGATGAAGCCAAAAAATCTGTAGGAGGCAAGGCAAGGAAAATTGAAACTCAACCGCAAACAAAAGTAAATTACAAAAAAGAAATAAAAAGCGCGGATTTTTCGGATATTCGCGGACAGGAAGGCGCCAAGCGGGGACTGGAAATCGCGGCCGCCGGCGGGCACAATATCGCTATGTACGGCCCGCCCGGCACCGGCAAAACGATGCTGGCCCGGGCCTTTTCTCAATTATTGCCTGACTTGGACATTGAGGAAGTCTTGGAACTTACCGGCATTCATTCGGTGGCCGGAAGCGCGCGCGGAGAACTCGTTTGTTTTCCTCCTTTTCGCGCTCCGCATCACACTTCTTCTTATGTTTCTATTATCGGCGGGGGAACTTATCCGAAGCCCGGGGAAGTAACGCTGGCGCATCGGGGAGTTTTATTTTTAGATGAATTCCCAGAATTTGAAAAAAGAGTTATTGAATCCCTTCGTCAGCCACTCGAAGATAACATTGTTTCAATCTCTCGCGCCAAAGGCTCGGCTATTTTCCCTTCCAATTTTATTTTGGTGGCGGCGATGAATCCCTGCCCGTGCGGGAATGCCGGCTCCAAGCAAAAGGCCTGCATTTGTAAACCGTCCGACCTGGACAGATATAAAAGAAAACTCTTGGATTATAAAAAGCTGGGCGGAGGGGGGAATGGCGAAAAGAGCGAAGGGATAAAAGAGCGGGTAACAAAAGCGCGAGAAATTCAAAAAGAAAGATTTAAAAAATTCGGCAAAAAAATAACCGCTAACAGCGAAATGAACGTGAAAGATTTGTCCACTATGGTAAAGTTAAGTAATCAGGTGCGGAATCTGCTTGACGATAGCGCCGAACGGCTTGGGCTATCCGCCCGCGCTTATCATAGAGTAATGAAAATCGCCCGCACGATCGCAGACTTGGAAAATTCCGAAAATGTGGAAGCGAATCATATTTTAGAGGCAATTCAGTATCGGCCGAAGGTGAATTCATAGCTTTTGCATTTGCCGTTTTTTTATGTTTTAATTGTATACATGATAGAAGAGAAACCAATCCCGCACGGGCTTCCCCCGCTTGAATCCGATTTTTTTGGTAAATTTACTAGTTTTTTAAGCGAAAACCAAGAAAATCTTAGAAAATATAAGGAGGCTCAAATAAGAGAATTTTTTAATAAATATGGCACGCCCGATTGTGTTTTAGCTTTGATAATGAAATTGAATACAGATGTGCTTTACGAATTTTTAAGTCGAGTTCCTGCGGATATTTTAAGCAAAATTTTTTTTAAAAAAAAGAAGACAGAAAGAATTGAACAACTTCTCGAAAAAAAATTAGGGCTGAAAAAAACAACAGAACTGAAAACCAGAGCGGATAGTTATCAAATTTCTCCGGAAGAAGGATCTCATCCTCACATAGAATCGCCGAAGCCGGTTGATTTTGGTATCAGCGAGCAGGATCTAGAAGAAACTACATTTCCTCCACTTGAAATGATTGAAGAATTGCCTCCGGGTGCGATTATCGACGAAATTCCAGGCGAAGAAGATGAAGCCGGGTTGTTTCCAATTATAGCCAACCCAGAAGAAGAGCGTGAAATGGAGGAAAAAGAAAGAGAGATTGCAGCATATACCGAGCTTATTCGACTTAGGGGATATGATATTACATCAATCGGTTTCAAAGACAGGAAAATTAGCTGGATGCCAGAGAAGAAATTAAAGAAAATGAACGAAACAATCGCCGACTTGAAAGCATTTGCCGAATATCTTAAAGGCAAAGAAAAGAAATGGAAAACATAAACATACCCAACACAAAAACCGCCCAAAAAGCGGTTTTTGTGTTTTGATTCTTTTCGCGCGAAAAGAATTTACGCAACCATATCTTTCAAACCTTTTGCAGGTCGGAATTTTGGAACTTTCTTTGCGGCTACCTTGACTTGCTCTCCGGTCTTTGGATTGCGAGCCATGCGAGCAGCGCGAGCTTTTACGGAAAAGATTCCGAAGCCGGCAACTGAAACTTCACCACCCTTCTTCATAGTTTGGATGATTTCATTAAAGATTCCGTCTACGATTTCTTCTGCCTGGACCTTTGTGCCACCAAGCTTTCCATGAACCCACTCAGCTAATGCTTGTTTATTCATCCCGTTACGAAATAGAACGCGAACCAATTATACTTATAATTAATTAGTTATTCTATTTTTAAGTTAATAATGATAATGTTTTTCCCACACAAATCGCGTTCGCGATTTCGTACAGGATTCATATCGACCTAAATACCCTTATAATTACTACCCATACATTATATATCAAGGGTTTTTTAAGGCAAGCGGTTTGGAAAATTGAAAATTTATGCGCCTTTTTCCACTTGTTTTATCTCGCATATTCAATGATTCTCGTTTCGCGAATCATCGTCACTTTGATTTCTCCTGGATATTTGAGCTCTTGTTCTATTTTCATGGCGACATCGCGAGCCATGAGTTTGGCTTCAGCGTCAGAAATTTTCTCTGGGGTAACAAAGATGCGAATTTCACGACCGGCCTGCAATGCGTAGGATTTTTCTACGGCCGGGAAAGCATTTACTAACGCCTCAAGTTCTTGCAGTCTCTTTAGATAATTTTCCACCGAATCTCGGCGTGCGCCGGGGCGTCCGCCGGAAATGGCGTCGGCTGTCTGCACGATGACGGACTCAATCGTTTCATAAGGGTAGTCCTCATGGTGGCTTTTCATCGCGGTAATGATTTTTTCGTCCGCTCCGAATTTTTGCAGTATGCGCATGCCGATTTCAATATGCGTGCCTTGCACTTCGTGGTCCAGCGCTTTGCCGATGTCGTGCACCAGTGCTCCAGCTTTTGCTATCGCCACATCCGCTCCCAATTCTTCGGCAATCATACCGGCAATGTGCGCCATTTCAATGGAGTGTTGGAGAACATTTTGCCCATAACTGGTGCGGAAGTATAGTCGTCCGAGAATAGCAATAATGCGTGGATCAAAATTAAAGATTCCGCATTCGTAGACCGCCTGCTCGCCTTTCTCTTTGATTATTTTGTTTATTTCTTCCTTCGCTTTTTCTACCAATTCTTCAATTTTAGCTGGTTGGATGCGTCCATCCAGAATCAAGTTCTCCAGCGCCAGGCGAGCGACTTGTCTTCGGATGGGGTCAAAAGAGGAGATGACGATTGAACCCGGAGTGTCGTCTACGATAAGCTCTACTCCAGCGGCTCTTTCGAAAGCGCGGATGTTTCTTCCTTCTTTCCCGATAATTTTACCCTTGATTTCATTGTTTGGGATAGAGACTACGGTGGTCATCAATTCAGACGCGGTAGAAGAGGCAAGGCGCTGAATAGATGTGGCCAAGATGTCTTTGGCGCGCTTGTCCAATTTCTCCTCGTTATTATTTTCCAGTTTCTGTATCTTAATCAAGATATCTTCCTCGTATTTTTTCTCCACGTCCCTTAAGAGTTCATTTTTCGCTTCTTCTTCCGACAGTTTGGCTATTTTTTCCAATTCAGCCACCTTTTCTTCCTCTATTTTTGATACTTTCTCCTGAATCTTTTTTATTTCCTCCACCTTCATTTTGATATCTTCCGCTTCTTTGTTCACTTCAATTTGCCGCGCGTCCAAAAACTCGTCTTTTTTAACAAGACGCATATCTTTTTCTTTCCACTCTTGCTCCTTTTTCTTTTCTTCCTCTTTTAAGTTGGCGAGCTGTTCTTCGGATTTTTTCTTTGCCTCATCCGTGATTCTTTGCGCTTCTTCTTTCGCGCCGACCATCATCTGTTTGATGTCTATTTCAATAGACCTTCTTTTTCCTAGCGCAACGATTAAACGAAGATAGTATCCTATCCCCATGCCCAAAAGGAGTACGCCGACTCCGATTAGAATTATTATTATACTCATAAGCTTGTGTCAGCCTACAAGAACAAACCACTATATTTAGTGTTCTCTTTCCCCAAGACCAAAGATTGGATTTACCCCGCCGTGGCGTGGGAGATTTTTCTTTGCAAACTTCATAATATATGGAATATTCCTGCGAACCAAGTGAAAATAAATTTTTAAAATTCAACCTTAAAAGTATAACAGAAAGGGAAAATTATGTCTAGCTGTCGTTCTAGCTCATTAAAAAGGTTACCAAGAAAGGAGTGGATAGCTCATAAATAGGTTACCGTGGTCGTATGACCATGAAAACAAAAACAGAGATATTT
>Ga0076018_125_pt1 | contig 7601 bp, 6 predicted proteins | sample RifGroB1_FD_68080 | JGI IMG/M metagenome (GOLD analysis project Ga0076018, IMG submission 68080) | Parcubacteria (Nomurabacteria) bacterium GW2011_GWB1_40_7
AGCAATTCGTCAATTTTTTGGCGATTCTTTTCTCCTTGATCTATTGCCGCATCCAGAAAAGGAATTGTCTTTATCGGCATATTTTTTTTCAAAAACTCCCGCAATTCTCCAAGTTTTCTTTTTACAAATCCCAATGCGGCGTTTTCTTTGGAAGTCGGAAGAACTGTAATAAATATGGTTGCTCGTTTCAAGTCAGGGGAGCAGATCGCGGACATTACTGTGATAAGAGAGGTCCTGTCATTTTCCCGTTCTAAAAATTGAGCCGCGAGTTCCTTAATGCTGTTTGCCACCTTTTCGTTTCTGCTTGTCATGATTTTTAATCAAGGATTTTTCAAATAAACTTTTCAAGAGCCTTATCCTTATGACCTAACGCAGAAAAGTTTGATTTTAAAAATCTTTCTATTTTTGGGTAATTGTAAACGATTCTATTATATCACCCGGCACGATTTCTATTTTTGACTCAATCATCATTCCGAATTCAGCGCCTTCTTCCGCGGCGCTCACTTTTATTTTATTTTTTTCCAAATTCACTATTTTCCCGCGGCCGATTTCAAAATCCCGGCGCATTATTTTAACTGTGCTGTTTAAGTTAATCTTTCCTTCTGTCACTTTACCTCCCACTATTTGGCGCTCTTTGGTGCGGCTGAAGGTGCGAATAATCTTTGCTTGGCCGGTCGTTTCCACTGTTTCAATTTTAGGTCTTTTTTCTTCCATTTGCGTTTCCAGCCACTCGGTCATTTTATAAATAACTTCAAAAAAGGAAATCGGAATGCCTCTTTTTTCGGCGACCTCGATAGCGCTCTTGTCGGCTTTAACATTAAAACCGATGACTAATACATCCGCCCCAGAAGCCACGCCCTTGATGTCCGATTCAGAAATAGGGCCAATGCCTTTCCCAACAATTCTAAATTCAGCATTTTCACTTTTTATTTTAGCGATTTCTTTTTCAATGGCTTCCAGGGAGCCGGAAACATCGGCTTTTAAGATTATTGGTATTATTTTTTTTAATGCTTCTCCCCCTTGAGAAAGGGGAGTGTCCGTAGGGCGAGAGGGTAATTCTTTAATATATTTTTCCGCTTCCGATTTTTTTTGGAAAGATTTGAATGGCGCCCCCACTCTCGGCATTTTATCAAAGCCGACTATGCGGATGGGGGAGGAAAAGGAAGCAGAATCAATATCTTTTCCCAAAAAGTTTTCCATTATGCGAGCAGGGCACATGCTGTCTTCCACCACGACAGTCATTCCTTTTTTGATTGTTCCGTTTTTTATGATTAAAGCCGCCAGTATGCCGCGTCTGGAATCCAAATGGACTTCAATTACAAAACCCGAAGCGTCTTCAATGTCGTTGCCGGTCAAGTTTTCCATTTCGGCCAGAATCAAAATGAGTGACAATAAATTATCCACTCCGGCGCCAGTTTTGGCGGAAATTTCCACATAAGGCACTTTGCCTCCGTAATTTTCCAAATAGATTTCATTTTCCGCCAATTCTGTTTTTGTTTTTTCCACATTGGCGCCTGGCTTGTCTGTTTTATTTATGGCCACGAGGCAGGGGATTTTGGACTCAACGATAGTTTTCCAGGCTTCAATAGTCTGCGGTTTTACTCCGTCTTCAGCCGAGACGATTAAAATGGCGATGTCCGCTATTTCCGCGCCGCGTTCACGCATTTTTGAGAATGCCTCGTGGCCTGGAGTATCCAAAAAAGTTATTTTTTTATCTTGTCCGTGTTCGTCTTTATGTAAAACTTCGTAAGCAGAAATACATTGAGTAATACCTCCCGCTTCGCATTCAACGATGTTTGTCTTTCTAATGTAATCAAGCAGGGTAGATTTTCCGTGATCAATATGACCCATGACCACCACTACCGGCGGACGAGCTACTATATTCTGTTTTTGCTTATCTTCGTTCATATAAAGGAAATTTTTTAAAATAAACTTTTCAAGAGCCTTATCCTTATGGCCCAACGCAGAAAAGTTTGATTTTAAAAAATTTTAAACTTTTGCTTTTTCTAAAGCTTCTTTTTCTTCGTTTGTGAGCTCATATTCTGATTTGCCGTTTTTTACAGGTTTGGCGAAAATGCTCATCCGCTCGCGGGAATATAAGCTTGAAATCACCAAGCCGTCATTTTCTTCATTCAACATGCCGATGGCAAAACTTTGATTGCTGCCTTGGTCGGGAAAAGGATTGAAACGGATAGTTTCAACGCCGCGGATGCTTTTTTTGAGTTTGGCGGTCATTACGGCAACATCTTTTTCAATATTTTCTTTCGCCTTCTTTAATTTGACGATATCATTTTCCAAAGCAACGATAGTGTCTTCCAAGTCCTTGCCCTTTTTACCGAGAAAAAATCTCTTTAGGCGTTTCTCGGTAACGACAATCCAGATAGCGCCGATTAAAATGGCAATTCCAGCCAAAATAAAAAAAGCCATTTCTAACTTTGTATTCATACATTTTCAATATATACTATTTTTATGTTGAAATCAAATTTATATCTTGATTATGCCGCCTCGGTATCTGCCAATCCGAGTTCTGTTCATGTGCTGGGAATGCTCGCTAAAAAAAAGCTGGAAAATGCGCGAAAAAAAATTGCGGATATTTTAAATGTCAGGTCGGAAGAAATGATTTTTACAAGCGGGGGCACGGAGAGCAACAACTTGGCAATCCAGGGAGCAATTTGGGGTTGGCTGGAAAAAAATAGCAAAAAAAATCTTCCGCATATTATTACTACCAATATTGAACACCCGTCGGTTTTAGAAACCTACCAATTGTTGAAAAGGAGAGGGTTAACGGAAATTACTATTGTGCCAGTTGAGGCAAACGGGATAGTGAATCCGAAAAAAATAAAAAAAGAAATAAAAAAAAATACAGTGCTTGTCTCCGTGATGTATGCAAACAATGAGATCGGTACGATACAGCCGATAAAAGAAAGCGAATTATTTAGATTTAAATGTGGAAAGACTGGGAGTGGATTTATTATCGCTTTCGGGTTCAAAAATTGAAGGAGCGGGGAGAGTCGGTGTGCTTTATAAAAGAAAATCTGTACCGCTTGTAAATATATTCGGCGGGGGAGATCAAGAACAAGGATTACGCCCTGGAACAGAAAATTTGGAAGCTATTGTGAAGTTTTCAACTGCATTAAAATCAGCGCAAAGTGTCAAAGAAAAAGAAACAAAACGTTTAGCAAAACTCCGTGATTATTTTATAGCGGAGCTTCTTTCAATTTTTTCCCACTGCGCCCTTCCCGGATTACCAGGTGGGACCCTCGCGGATAAAAAATTTAAAGAAGTTCCGCTTATCATAAATGGGGATTTGGAAAACAGATTACCCAATAATGTGAATATTACGTTTCCCAAAATTCCAAGCGATCTTTTAGTGATTGAGCTTTCAGCGAAAGGAATAATGGCATCATCAAAAAGCGCTTGCAAAAGTTCCAGGGCCGAAGGTTCCTATGTGATAAAAGCATTACGCCCAGACTCGGATTCTGAAATTGGAGGAGTGCGCTTTTCTTTAGGTAAAAATACGACAAAAAAAGATATTGATGAAACCGTCAAAGCTTTATCTCTTATTTTGCAAAAACTAAAAAAGTGGTACACTTAATGAAGTGTTGATATTTAATCTATTTTTTGATACATTATACCTATGAAACGATCACGAAAATTTACCGCTGTTTATAAAAAGTCAGGCAAATGGTATTCTGGCTGGATTGAAGAAATTCCTGGTGTCAATACGCAAGGTAGAACATTAGCGGAAACTAAAATAAATCTCAAAGAAGCGCTTTTACTTATACTTGAAACGAATCGTCTTTTATCGAGAAAATCTGAAGGCCGATCTTCTATCACGCGAGAAAACTTGGCTGTATTTGCCTAACTTTTTATGAAGCAAGTTGATCTTATAAAACATATCCGTAAATACGGGTGTGTTTTTGTACGAGAAGGTGGCTCACATAGTGTTTGGTGTAATCCTATTACAGGCAGAACCTCAACAGTGCCAAGACATAGTGAAATTAATACTCATACCAGGTAAAAAAATTTGTGAAGATCTAGGTGTGCCAATAATTAAAAAACGATAGTTTTGATTTTGCAAAAACTAAAAAAGTGGTATAATTGAGGGATGGATATAAAAGATTTAAATAAATCGCAGTTGATATTGCTGGCTATCTTGCTTAGCTTTGTCACTTCTATCGCGACCGGCATAACGACCGTGACTTTGATGCAACAAGCGCCGGCGTCGGTGACTATGCCGGTTACCCGCATCGTTCGGGAAACGGTGGAGAAAATTGTGCCGGTGGAGAGCAAACCCAAGACTCAAGCTCTGTCGGCGGAAGAAAAAAAGCTTCTGGAAGACCTGAAAGCCATCAAACCGCTGACGGTTACTTTATTTTTAAAGGGCCTGCCTGCGCAGTCAGGAGAAACTGAAGATAAAATTCTGGGAACGGGATTATTTTTGGGCGACAACAAAGTCGTGATAGCGTCTATAATTGCGGAACCGAAAGAAGGAGAAGTGTATATGGTAAAGAGCGTTTTAGGCGAGCAAAAAGTTTCAAAGGTAACGGCAGAAGAAGATTTTACCATTATTGAATTGGTTGTTGCTGAAGAACCAATTCTTGCGCCTGGAGAAGATACTGCGCCGCCAGATGGAGCTTTATAACTTTATAAACTATTGCCATGCCGCCATTAAATAAATTTACAACTAAAGCCAAAGATGCCATCAAGAGGGCTCACGAGCTGGCTATTGAGCGCGGAATGAACCACGTTTCTTCACTACACCTGCTCGCGGCGCTTTTATTGCAAGAAGAATCTATGGTGAATTCTATTTTGGACAAATTGGAAGTTGATACAATGCTTTTGACTGATTCTGTCCTAGAGCTAATTGAGTTACCAGAATCACGTAGCACAATCTCACCTTCGTATCAGATATATCTTAACCCCGACTTGGCTCAAGTTATTGAACAATCAGTAAAACTTGCAGAATATATGAAAGATGATTTTGTATCAACAGAACATCTTTTTATTGCAATATTGGAAGTAACAAGTGAAGCGCGCGAAACCTTGGCGCGATTTAGAATTCATAAAGATCAAGTGATGAAAGTTTTGGAAGAGCTTCGCAGTCAAAACATTACCGACATTTCCGAACCAAAAAGATTCAAGTTGCTGATGAAGTATACCAGAAATTTAACCAAGTTGGCAAAAGAAGACAAGCTAGATCCGGTTATCGGTCGCGACGATGAAATAACTCGTATTATGCAAATACTTTCGCGCCGAACAAAAAATAATCCGATTTTGATAGGCGAAGCGGGAACCGGCAAGACCGCCGTGGTGGAAGGCTTGGCTCAAATGATTGTCAAAAATAATGTTCCGGAGTCTTTGAAAGACAAAGAGCTTGTTTCGCTTGATTTGGGATTGCTGGTGGCGGGCACAAAATATCGCGGAGAATTTGAAGAAAGACTGAAAGGCATTATGAAAGAAATTGAGCGTTCCGACGGCAAAATAATTCTTTTTATTGACGAGATACACACTATCGTTGGTGCCGGCGGAGCGGAGGGCACGATGGATGCTTCAAATATGCTGAAGCCAGCTCTTTCCCGCGGAGAATTGCGGGCTATCGGCGCGACGACCTTGCGGGAATATCAAAAACATATTGAAAAAGATCCGGCTCTGGCCCGCCGTTTTCAGCCGGTCTATATTGACGAACCAAGCATAGAGGATACGATTGCCATTCTTCGCGGTCTTAAAGAAAAATACGAACTTTTTCACGGCATCCGAATTACCGACGATGCGATAATTGCGGCAGTGAATTTTTCTTCCCGTTACATTACTAACAGATTTCTGCCGGATAAAGCGGTTGATTTAATTGACGAAGCTTCTTCGTCGCTGAAGATAATGCTGGAAAATAAACCGCCTATTTTAGAAGAGGCAAACAGAAAAACGATGCGCCTAGAAATTGAAAAAGAAGCGCTGAAGAAAGAAATCAGCTCTTTAGGCGAGGGACAGAAAGAAACAAAAAATAGTGAAATAAAAAGCAGACTAAAAGAAATAGACAAAGAAATCGGTAATTTATCCGAAAAGACCAAGGAGCTTGAGCTAAAATGGGCCAATGAAAAATCAACCGTATCGGAAATTAGGGTTATCAAGAAAGAATTGGAAAGTATTCGCCTGGAAGCCGAAGACGCCGAGATGAAATCCGATCTTTCCCGAGCGGCAGAAATACGCTATGGAAAAATTCCGGCGTTAAAAAAAGAACTGGAAATAAAATTGGCTCGGCTGAAAAAATTGCAGAAATCGCGCAGAATTCTGAAAGAAGAAATTACGGTTGAAGACATCGCCGAAGTAGTCGCTCGTTGGACAGGTATACCGCTTACCAAGATGCTTGAAGAAGAGCGCGAAAAGTTAGAAAAAATGGAAATAGAATTAAGTAAAAGAATTGTTGGCCAAGATGAAGCAATAAAACGAGTGGCCGATGTTATTCGCCGTTCTAGGGCGGGCATTGGAGACCCCAATCGTCCCATTGGTTCCTTTATTTTCTTGGGTCCAACAGGAGTGGGTAAAACGGAACTCACAAAAGCTCTGGGACAATTTATGTTTAACGACGATAACGCGATTATTCGTGTAGATATGTCTGAATATATGGAACGCCACTCAATGTCCAAACTCGTCGGCTCTCCGCCGGGCTATGTGGGTTATGACGAATCAGGCCAATTGACGGAGGCTGTTCGGCACCGACCCTATGCGGTAGTGCTTTTTGATGAAATTGAAAAAGCCCATTCGGAAATTTTCAATGTGCTTTTGCAGGTTATTGACGAAGGCAGATTGACTGACGGAAAAGGGAGAATAGTCAATTTCAAAAACGCTATTATAATTCTTACTTCCAACATTGGTTCGCAATTCGTGGAAAAGATGGAATCAATCGGATTTTCCAATAATTCCCAAAAACAAGATTACGGCAATATGAAAGAAAAAGTTTTGGAATCACTGAAAGATAATTTCCGTCCGGAATTTTTGAATCGTTTGGATGAAATTATTGTTTTTGATGTTTTGTCAGAAACCGCTCTCAAGGAAATAGTCAATTTGCGGATTAAAGTTGTCCGCGATCGGCTTATCGCCAAAGGAATAAATTTCGAAATCTCCGAAGAAGCGCTTTCGTATCTGGCAAAAGAAGGTTATGATCCGCATTATGGCGCAAGACCGCTCAACCGTTTGATTCAAAGTAAGATTTTGAATCCTGTTGCCTCATATATAATCAGTAATGGTGTAAAAAAGGGGGATACTGTGATTGTGTCTGTAAAAGGAAGTGAACTTCTCGTCCAAACCCAAAAAAATAAAATAAAAAGCCCCATTCGCGTGCGACCTCGCTCAACGGTTTAAGTAAATTTTACAAAGATAAAATAGATGCAAGAAATCATTTTTTGTGGTATTTTATATTGCATGCGTCGGTGGTAGAGCGGTCAAATACTAGGGACTGTAAATCCCTCGCCCTTTGGGCTACGAAGGTTCGAATCCTTCCCGACGCACTCTTTTTCTTAACGAGGTTTATTTAGTAAAATCTTGTATAATATGAATATGCGCAATTTAGCTGAAAATTTTCCACCATCGAGGCCGGAATTGTA
>Ga0076018_122_pt1 | contig 6794 bp, 8 predicted proteins | sample RifGroB1_FD_68080 | JGI IMG/M metagenome (GOLD analysis project Ga0076018, IMG submission 68080) | Parcubacteria (Nomurabacteria) bacterium GW2011_GWB1_40_7
GAAATGGAAAAAAGATTAAAGAAAGTATATGATATTCAAAGACGATTCGGTAACAAGAGAGATTAACTTCTTGGTAACAGTTTATTATGAGCTATAGCGTCTATTTCTTTTTTTGTCGTTCTTGCACAAGCACGAGAAGGGGCGAGGCCAAGAAAATTGAGGAATACGTTCCAAAAAACATTCCAGCGGTAAGCATTAGGGCAAAATACCTTGTAGAAACTGGACCAAAGAAGAACAAGGCGAGAAGAACTAGAATAACAGTAAGGGAAGTACAGATAGAACGGACAAATGATTGCTCCAAACTTTTACCCACTGTTTCGCTAAAATTTATTTTATTTACATTTGCCTGATTTCTCAAATTCTCTCGAATTCTATCAAAAATAACAATCGTGTCGGAAACAGAAAGACCCAAAATCGTAAGGATTGCCACCACAAAGAGTGTGTCCGCCTCGGCTCCAAAATAATGTGAAAGAATAACAAATAATCCGACAGGAATAATCACATCATGCAAAAGTGAAACAATAGCGATAATCCCATATTTCCAAGAAGCTACGCCATGGTTACCCATGGCGGAGAGGTGGGAAACTTTGCGGAAAGCAAAAGCGATGAAACAAATAATCGCGACAGAAATCAAAATAATCGCTAAAATAGCTTTTCTGGTAAGTTCCCTCCCTACTGATGGTCCGATAGAATTAAAGCTCATCTCTGTCAATGAATTTTTATCGTCTTGGGAAAGCGTTTTTAACAACAAGGCATGCTCAGAATCGTTCAAGTCGCGAGTCTTCACGATATAACCAAGCTCTCCGATCGGCTGAAGAAGAATTGCACCGAGATTAAGAGCTTCTAACGATTTATTCAAATCAATCTGCGCCGGACGTGAGACCTTATAAACCACTTCGGTCAACGCGCCACCCTTGAAATCGATGCCGATATTCAACCCAAAAACAAAAAGGGAAAATAAAGAAAGCGCGACTAAAATCGTTGATATGCCGATGAATATTTTTTTGTATTTGATGATAAACATAATGATTAGGATCTAGGTTATAGTTGCTAGGTTCTAGTGAAAAATTATTTAGAGATACCGCTACTGAACAAAAATCTGGCGACCTTCCCCTCCCCCGCAAAACCGAGGGTCCCAAGAAAAATTCTGGTAATGATAATCGCGCTAAACATTGACACGATAACCCCCATTCCGAGCGTCAGCGCGAAACCTTTTATCAAAGACGTACCGAACCAGAAAAGAATAATGGCCGTGATAAGGCTTGAGATGTTGGAATCCCTGATGGAAAACCAAGCCCGGGAAAAACCGGCGGAAATTGAATCGGCAATACTTCTGCCGGAACGCAATTCCTCCTTTACGCGCTCAAAAATAAGCACGTTCGCGTCAACCGCTATGCCAATGGAAATTATAAATCCAGCGATGCCGGCCGCCGTTAAGGTAACAGGCATTAATTTGAAAAGCGCCAGCATTATTGCGATAAAGATGCAAAGAGAAAGAGTGGCGATTAATCCGGGCAAGCGGTACAAAAGAATGAGAAATAGAGCCACCAGTAAAAATCCAATAATAGCGGCTTTGACTCCCGCTTTTACCGCGCTTTCTCCCAAAGTAGCGCCAATAGTTCGAGTAGACACAAGAGTTATAGGTAAAGGAAGGGCTCCAGAATTCAAATAACCAACAAGTTGTTTAGCCTCTGCAGGAGTAAAACTTCCGGAAATAACCGCTTGCCCGTTCGGTATTTCTTCTCGGACAACAGGATTAGATCTCATCTCTCCATCTAGGTAAATTGCTATTATTTTTCCAATATTGTCTTTTGTAATCTGGGCAAAAATTTTACTCCCCTCTTCGTTAAACTGCAAACTAACCACTGGCTCTCGAGTATTTGGATCAAATTCCAAAACCGCTCGCTTCAAATAACGTCCGGTAAGTTCGGTAGAGACAAATTGCTGTTCTTGTAAAATTTTTTCATCAATTTTCCCGTCTGGGCCTGGTTTTATGGTTATTGGTTCCCCTTTTTGTCTTTCTACCCTAAATTCCAAAAGTGGAGTTTGTCCAATTATCTCTTTCGCTTTTTGTATATCTTTAACATTTGGTAGATCAATTATTAGCTGTTCGCCTGCCCCAGAAACAAATCCGCCATGTTGTACCTGCACAACAGGCTCGGAAACTCCAAAAACATTTATACGTCGTTCTATAATATCTCGAAGTGCCTCCATAGAATCGTTTACCTGGTCAGCAGAAACCACAGAAGTATCAACTTTATAAATCAAATGAGTACCTCCGGAAAGATCAAGCCCAAGGCGAAAAGGATGACTCTTAAAGAATGCTTTTTGGGTTTCAAAGTTCTTGTTTAATTTTGGCTCGGATTTAAAAACAAAAAGAGCTACACCAGAGCCCAGCAAAAGTATAAAAATAGTTAAAATTATTTTCTTAATCATAAATAATATAGGGCTATTTTACACATTTTTCACAAAATATGCAACTAGAGCGCCAAGAACAAAACCGCCTAAAATATCAATAGGAAAATGGACTCCGGCTATGATCCGCGCAAGGCCGATTAAAAGAGCGAAGAACATAAAAATATAGCCGGCTTTTTTGTGCAGAAAGAAAATTGAAAAAGCTAGCGCCGCAAAAAATGCAGAGTGACCTGATGGAAAAGCAAAACTTGATTCACTAAAAAGGGAGCTAATGTTTGGCAACGCTAAAAATGGCCGGGCTGTATGAAACAAAAATTTTAATATTGAAGATAAAAAATAAGCCAGAAAAGAAGAAAAAAATACAACTAATATTTCTTTCTTTTTCTCTAAAAAAACACGAAATGGATTTTCTGCTTTTAAAACTTCGTGACCTGCCTGCGCAGGCAGGTGGAAAAGTAAAAACAAGCCCGCCAAAATAACTACTATGAATGGAAAATAAACCGCAAAAAAAACTATCAATTTATCGAGTAAATCTGCTCGGTGTGCAAGATTATAAAAAAAGAAAAAAAATTCGTTATTCATATCAATTCACCTCACCCCGCCTTTGGCTTCCCCTCTCCAAGCTAGCTTGGAGAGGGGCTAGGGGTGAGGTCTTAGCCTTTGCCACTTTTAAAACATTCTGGAGAAGCATTGCTACGGTCACGGGCCCGACGCCACCAGGAACGGGCGAAACATAACTGGCTACATTTTTTACGGACTTCAAATCCACATCTCCGACAATACTCGGGCGATCACCAAGCTGGGCACTGACGTCTTCGGACGTGCCCGCATCTATTAAAATTGCCCCGGTTTTTATCATGTTGCCGGTAATATATTTCGCCTTGCCGATAGCTGAGATGATGATGTCCGCTCGTTGCAAAAAGTATTCCTTATTTTCTGTTTCGTTGGTAATCGGCTGGTAAGGAATTCCCCGGCTACGCAGGAGTGCGGCAGTCGGCTTGCCCACCAAATCCCCTTGCCCCAACAAAACTATAATTTTCCCTTTCAGGTCCAAGCGCAGAGAATCAAGAAGCGCTAAACAAGCGAGTGCGGCGGGGTAGCCTAAGTCAGTTTGGCTGTTGTAATCGTTGAAAAATTTTTCGCTGGCCACGGCACCTAAACAATCAACATCCAAATCCGGCTCTACGCTATCAAGAACGGCTTTTTTATCAATGGACCCGGGCAAAGGAAGCTGAATTATAATACCGCACATATTAGGCACCTTGTTTAGAGTTTTTATTTCTTTTACCAAATCACTCGTTGATATGGGGGCCGGGAAAATTGCCTTGTGAAAATGAATACCGACTTTTTCGGCGGTTCTCGCCTTCATTTGCACATATTGCACAGAAGCGGGGTCTTCCCCCACCAAGACATCGCAAAAAACTGGCGTAAACGGAAGCGTGGCCACTTCCCTTTTTATTTTCGCCAAGATTTCGTCCCGTATTTTTTTCCCGTCAATTATTTGCATTCGTAATTCGTAATTGTTAATTCGTAATTGATCTAAGCTCCTAAAAATTCATTTTTCGTGTCATCCCGATGAACCGGTCTGGCATATTTGCGCATACTCATCAGAATCCCCAATCCCGCAAACTCAATTAATAAGTGCGAACCACCATAACTCATAAAAGGAAGAGGGATGCCGGTTACCGGCATCAGCCCCAAATTCATGCCGATATTTATAAGTATTTGGCTCATAAAGAAAATGGCAATACCCATTCCAAAAAGTATTTCAAAATTGGACGCCCCCAAGGACGCAGTATAAAGAATTCGCCAAATCGCAAGGCTGTAAAATAAAAGGATTAAAAAAGAGCCAATTAAGCCCCATTCTTCGGCAAAAGCGGCAAAAATAAAATCGGATTGGGATTCCGGCAGAAATTTTAATCGCGATTGCGTGCCAAAACCCAAACCTTTGCCGACAATCTGTCCCGAACCCACTGCAATAGTTGATTGAAATGCGTTGTATCCCGTTCCCTGAATATCCGTCAATGGATTTATAAAATTAGAAATGCGGGCCTTTTGATACGGCGCAAAAACAAAAAACCAAAAGACCGCAAAAATAACCGCGCTAGAAACCAACACCGCGAATAAATGAGTTTTAGAAATTCCGGAAACAAGCACCATGCCCAGCCAGATAAAAAATATAATCATCGCGGAACCAAAATCGGGCTGTAAAAGAACAAGTCCAAACGGCACAAGTGCGTAAAATCCGGAAATAAAAATATGCTTTATATTCTTTATCTCCACATGGCGACGGGAAAAATATTTGGCCAGAATCAGGACAACTGCAAGTTTCATAAGATCGGCTGGCTGAAAAGAAAAAATACCAAAATCAAACCAGCTTTGAGCTCCGTGGGAAACTTTGCCCAAAACAAAAAGCGCCAATAATAAAAGGGATATAAAAAGAAATATGGACACCAAGACGTCCGTGCGTTTTAGAAAACGAAAATCAATGAAAGAAAAAATAAAGAAAACAGTCAAAGATATCAAAACCCAGACGACTTGTCTGCTGAAAAAATTACCCGTGTTCTCAAGCAATGCGAAGGATTTCATCGTTACCAACCCGGTGGCAATTATCGGAATGATAAACGAGACGAGCATCCAGTCTACCCCGTTAGAGGCCGCGAGGACTCGTAGCGACCCTCTGCCTCTAACGGGGTCTATTCTTTTAAGCGCTTTTTCAGCCATCTTTTCATTGTAATTTAGCGGAAAAAATGTTATACATCGGAATTATTTCTTTTTCAACCACTTCGCCAGGAAGTGGTTCTGGCCAAGTAAAGTTAATTTCTGTATTTTCAAGCGGAGCAAGCTGGTCAAAATAAGTGCGGCTAGTAGAAATGGCGTTGCCTCCCGCGTCATAGAGAATCGCCACCACGCCTACGTTCGGAATGGTAAAGAGCGAGTTGTTTTTTATTGTAGCCGAAAGCCGGGGGCTCGTTGCCTCGTCCACAAGCTGAATATTGGAAACTAAAACTTTTAATTGATTAATTTTTTCTTGCGAGACCTGAAGCCAAACAGGCATTTCCGTAAATTCAAAAGTCGTATAAACGGGAATGGAACTCCCGATATCTATGCCCGGCTCAAAGACGGCAAAATTGCCTCCCGGCGGAACGAAAGTGCTGCCCTCTCGTTTGCCTATATAAACATTCTTGGCATCACCAAAACGAAATCTATAATTTATTTTTTGAATGGCTTCATTTTGATTATGATTTACGAGATAAGCCACAGCGTTATAACGTCCCGGAATCACTTTAAAAGTACGCGCCCAGAGAATAGAAATCTCGTCCACTTCTACAATGCAAGCCTTGAGACATGAACCACCACAGTCCACCCCCGTTTCTTCTCCGTTTTGCTTGCCATCGGTACAACTCGGCGCCTTGGTTATTTGCGGATAAATTATTATAAATCCAAGTGTTGAAAAAAATAAAACTAAAATAGTTATATAAATTATTTGCCTCTTTAGGGCCCAAGTGAGCATCATAAGAATATAATAACATTAAAAAATTTAAAAATAAACGCTAAAAAGTGAAAAGCCCGGCCGTCTGTTAAGACGGGCCGGGCTCGATAAGCGTGGAAGCTCTCCTTTCGGCCTCCTTTTTCTTTTTCTTCTCCTCAATGAGGAGGTCCTGGAACCTCCCCGAGAACCGGAGGGCGCTTGCTGCCACCCCAGCCAGTATGAGGGCGGCGAACAGAGCCACGAAAATCACGGCCATGAAAATTCCCGCGGGGTTCACGCCGCACCTCCTTTTTGTGTTTTTACAAGTTCATCCACCCTGAACATCGCGCAAATCGCGACGAACAGGGACATACCGATCACGACCGTTTCAATGGTCGTGGGCATCCGCATGGGATTCTCGCTTGCACTCATTGCGAGAAACGCCACGATGATGCCGACGATCGCAACAATGGCCCGGGGGCCAGTAAGCTCTCTCATCTGACACCTCCTGTTTTTTATTCTATCACACACAATATACAAAAGTCAAGCACTCAAAAAACCTTATTTTATAAGGTTTTTTAGCTCCTCAAATACATTGTTCTGGCGCCTAGCTACTTTTGCCATGAAGACTATCATCGCCACTAGCGGGCTTAATTGCTCTGTTCGGAATGGGAAGAGATGTGACTCCGCCGTCAAAGCACCAGAACATTATATTCAAGCTTGCCCCGTCCTTTTTTATAGGCGGGGTTTATTTTTTGTGGTTTACAAATTTCTTAACAGGAATCGAAACATTAGTACTTCTCAGCTTAACGCATTACTGCGCTTACACTTAAAGCCTATCAACGTGATCATCTCTCACGGTTCTTAACGATTCCTAATCTTGAAGCTGGCTTCCCTCTTAGATGCT
>Ga0076018_124_pt1 | contig 5965 bp, 5 predicted proteins | sample RifGroB1_FD_68080 | JGI IMG/M metagenome (GOLD analysis project Ga0076018, IMG submission 68080) | Parcubacteria (Nomurabacteria) bacterium GW2011_GWB1_40_7
ACAAGGCTAATGCTAAAACAAACAAAAATGATAAATATTTCATATTTTTACAAATTATAAGTGATTAAATTCGACCTTTTTAAAGCTAAGTTGAGCTTGGATGTATTATACCAAATCGGCCAGTTTAAAGCAAAGCAAGCTATCCACAATCGGCTGTTGTATGATAAAATGAAATATGCTTAGCTGTATCTTAGAATAAACATCACATTAAAATTTTCGCCCGATAATGATTAAAATACCGCTAATATGCCGCATAAAAGTAAAATAAATGACCAAAAAACGCTATCAATCGTCATACCGGTCTTTAATGAAAAAAATACCATTTCCGAGTTATTAAACTTGATTGATGCCGTAGAATTACCCGACATAAAAAAAGAGCTGATTATAATTGACGATTGCTCCACCGACGGAACCCGCGAAATTCTTAAAAATATCGAGCATAAGCACATGATCATTTTTAAAGAAAAAAATGAAGGCAAAGGGGCGGCCGTCAAAGAAGGGTTTATGAAAGCGGCCGGGGATTTTATAATAATTCAGGATGCCGACTTGGAATACAGCCCGAGCGAATATGTTAATATGATAAAACCTCTTATTGATAAAAAATGCGACGTGGTCTATGGCTCCCGATTTTTGAGCGGCAAACCGCACCGCGCGCTATATTTTCATCACTATATAGGCAATAGATGCTTGACTATATTATCAAACATATTCACTAATCTTAATTTATCCGACATGGAAACTTGCTATAAAGCTTTCAACCGCCCCGCCCTTGATAAAATTAAAAATAAGCTGACTGCCAGCCGATTTGGGATAGAACCGGAAATAACCGCGCTCGTCGCAAAAAATAATTTAAGGATCTACGAGGTGGGTATTTCATACTTCGGCAGAACATATCAAGAAGGGAAGAAAATAGGATGGAAGGATGGCGTAGCGGCTATTTGGTACATATTAAAATCAAATCTATCGTGATTGAAACAAAAACTTGAAAAATAAGGCGCGGCGCACTCGACTTATTTCATAAACCATGAGATTTGTAAAAATATTATTTTTATTTCTATTTTCCTATATCTTGCTTGCGCATAATGCCCACGCCTACCTTGATCCGGGCGCCGGCAGTTTTATTATTCAGTTGACGGCCGGCATTGTCTTGGGAGGAGTTTTTTTCGCGAAAACGCTTTTTCATAAAATAAAAACTCTTTATTCTTCTTTCCGAAAGAAAAATATTCATGAAAATACCTCGCAAAAAAATGATTGAAGAAATTCCGGGATCGTTCCGAGATCCGAGCGGGTTTGTTTATAAAAAAAATAACATTCTCTACCGTCAGATAAACTATTTTTATCAAGACAACTACGATCAATTCATCAACTCAGGTCTTTATAGCGAACTAACCAGCAGCGGGCTGCTTATAAAACACGAAGAGATTGAAAATCAAAGCGATGGAGCGTATAAAACATTGCGCCCCGATGTTTTGCCGTTTATTTCCTATCCTTACGAATGGGGCTTTAGCCAGTTGAAAGACACCGCGTTGTTAACTCTAAGGATACAAAAAATCGCGCTAAAATTCGGCATGTCTCTAAAAGACGCAAGCGCTTACAACATTCAGTTCATCGGCGCCAACCCTATATTCATAGACACTCTTTCTTTTGAAAAATATAAAGATGGCGATCCGTGGGTCGCTTATCGCCAATTTTGCCAGCATTTTTTAAACCCTCTGCTGCTTATGAAATACGCCGACACGCGCCTTAATAAATGCTCAGGCATCTTTATAGACGGCATCCCGCTGGATCTGACCAGCGCCATTTTGCCGGCGCGCACTTATTTTACCCCATCAATCCTGTTTCATGTGCATTTACACGCTAAAAGCCAAAAACATTTTTCCGACAAGAAAGCAAAAAAATACCCGCGTAAAATTAGCAAGCAGACTTTACTCGGACTTATTGACGGCCTTGAGCGCTTTGTTAAAGGCCTGAGATGGAATACGGCTAAAACGGAATGGGGAGAATACTACTCGTTTACCAACTACTCTCCCCGCGCGTTTGAACACAAAAAAGAAATCATCGGACAATTTATAGACAAGAAGAATCCCGGTATTGTTTGGGATTTTGGAGCCAATGACGGAAGCTTCAGCAGGATGGCCGGCAACAGACAAATAAAAACAGTGTCTTTTGACGCCGACTATGCCGCGATTGAAAAAAATTATCTTAAATGCAAGAGAGAGGGCGATGCCAATATTTTACCTCTCGTCCTTGACCTGACCAATCCGAGCCCGGCTATCGGATGGAGCCATCATGAGCGCATGTCTCTGATTGAGCGCGGTCCGGCCGATATGGCGTTAGCACTGGCTTTATTGCATCACTTGGCGATCGCCAACAACCTTCCTTTCGCGAAAATAGCCGAGTTTTTTAGCAAGATTTGCAAGTATCTTGTCATTGAATTTGTCCCTAAAGATGATTCAAATGCCAGAAGGCTTTTAGCCAATAGAGAGGATATTTTTTCCGATTACACGCAAGAATCTTTTGAGTATCAGTTTAAAAAATATTTTTCAATGGAATCGGCCGTTCCGGTGGAAGAATCCGATAGAATTTTATATTTGATGAAAAACAGCGCCTTGAAATAGATTATGAAGAACAACCCATTATTACATCCCTTACTGATTGCGGCATTTCCGATTTTATTTTTATATTCCCATAATATGGGAGAGGTTTCGCTGAAAGACGCGATTGCCCCGCTCATCGCCGCCGTCACTATAACGTCTATCGTTTGGCTTTGCGCGAAATTAATAATAAAAAATAACGAGAAAGCCGGACTGATATCGTTCTTTTTCATAATATCCTCTTTCTTTTATGGGCATGCCTATGATCAGTTAAAAAATTACACGCACAACACACATCAATACCTCCTAATACTCTGGGTGGCTGCTTTTTTCGCCTTTTCCGTGATAGTTGTGGCTGGCTTTAAAAAATGGAAAATACAAAACTTGACTTATTTGTTAAATATAACATCAATTATCCTTGTTTGTATTTCTATTTCAATAATCAGTTATAATGAAATAGCGAGAAAACACATAACCTTCAAGCAGGAAATCCAAAAAGGCAATCAGAATACGACATACAAGCCGGATATTTATTATATTATTCTGGATGGTTACGGTCGCGCGGATATGCTTAATAGCTTATACGGCTACGACAACGGTGATTTTCTGACCGCGTTGGAAAAGAGCGGATTTTATGTCGCCTCGCGAAGCCGCAGTAATTACTCCCAAACCACGCTTTCTCTGGCGTCCTCTTTGAATTTCCATTATCTTGACGATTTAGCGAGAGAAATAGGGAAAGATCGCGCTAGCCGCCGGTATGTTTTAGAGCTAATAAATAAAAACAACGCGTCTAAATTCCTTGAACAAGAGGACTATACATACATAGCGTTTTCGTCCGTTTACGGGCGAATGACGACCGAGGGCGCCGACATCACCATTTCTCCTCAATTCAAACTGAGTAACTTTGACCATCTTGTGATTAATGCTACGCCAATTCCAAGCATTCTGGAAGTATTTTCATTAAAATCGCAATACGACTTGCATAGAGAACAATTAATGCATGTTTTTCAAGAACTTCCTAAGATTGCCACGAAAAAAGAGCCCACTTTCACTTTCGCCCATATTATCGCGCCCCATCCGCCATTTGTTTTTAACGCCGATGGCAATCCGATCCAGCCGGCAAATAGGTTATTTTCATTCTGGGACGCGAGCGGGTTTTGGGAGATTGGCGGGACGAGAGATGAATATCGGACGAATTATATCAACCAACTTGTTCTCATTAATAAAAAGCTCCAAGCGACCGTGGAAAATATTATTTCTTTATCGCCTAACCCGCCAATTATCGTCTTGCAAGCGGATCACGGCCCGGGATCTCAGGTTTACTTTGAAAATCCGGATAAAACAAATTTTAAAGAGAGGATGTCTATTTTTAACGCTTATTATTTGCCGAGCGGCGGCAGTGAAAAATTATATCGGGAGATTACGCCGGCGAACACATTCCGACTGATCTTTAACTATTATTTCGGAACAAATTATGAATTGCTTGAAGATAAAAGCTATTACTCAACATACAGCCGCCCTTATGACTTCATGGACGTGACTAATAATGTTAGCGATTAAAATTATTGGCGGTCGCGAGGAGTGAATTCATAAAAATCAAATATGAAACCGGTGAATCTATACCGATATGACTGGCTGACTACTTCCTGAAGCTCTTCAGGGATACTTCTCTCATCCATATTCAATGTGAAATCACTTTCGCTTAAACCGTCCAGATACATCTCGGCAGGCAATAAAATAAATTTCGGCGGGCGAGCTTTAATACTATCAACAGCTTCTTCTTTGACTCCAGGACGCCGAATGTAAAATGAATTAAAGTATCGGCTCGGCGATCGCCGTTCCGAATATGCCTGTATCGGATTCCCGTGCCACCCCCAAATATAAATAAAATCTTCTGACACAGTGTTCTCTTTTAAAAATAATCCCCATTCCCTATTATGCCTGACTATTTCCACCTCGGCGTTCTTAGCTTTGGAAGGAGCCGCGGATAAATTTGGAAATATTAACCATACTGCCATGATAACAAAAAGAGCGCGAACAATATATTTAGTCTTCTCATCCTCTGAGAGCGCGCGTAAATTATAAAATTTTGCGTAAGATGATTGGACGACGGACAATATTATATTGATCGCTATCCCGGACGCTATCGCCATTGACGGCATTAGTTGCCTCAACTGATGCTTAAAATAATGTCCGGAAACGTTAACGCCCAAAAAATCAAAAAACATCCAAAGAACAATTCCCAAAAACGGCACTCCGAGCTTTTTTATCACTTCCCTGCTGGAGAAAAATATTATTATAAACGGATAAAACAATATTATTTCCGATAATCCCATTCTGATAAAATTCAATAAACGTTCATAAAAACTCGATGGCCTGCTTCCACCTTCTTCCAATAAGATAAGCCATGCGCCACTTACATAATCCCAAATACCGACACCGGAAAGTAAAAGCGGAGTGATGCTCAAAAAAGTGGCGAAAATAACGCCCGCGCCCAAAACAGCGGAAAAATAAAAAATATTTTTAAAACCGTCATTCTTGCGGGAATTCAGATAATAAAAAAATAATCCAGCCAGACTGAACACCGCTACTTGCTTGAAAGCGATCGCCGCCCCCATTAATAAACCGGCGATGAATATTTTTAAAAAACCGTCCTTTTGTTCTTTAGAATTTTGCGCCCGGATGATTATAAAAAAAGCAAGCGTTGAAAATAAAACCATAAATGTCTCGGTTTGCGACGGACTATACGCGTCCAGCGCCCACCAAGACATCGCGGCACCAAACAAAAACATGGCCAGCGCGCCGGCCAATTTGTTATACAGGGTTTTGCTGATTAAATAAATAACCGCCGATGTTGCCACGACTGATAAAATCGCCAGCAATCTCGGGAACCAAAAATTAACCCCAAACAATAAATTAGAAATGGCGTATAAATAAAAAATGCCGGGCGTTTTATTTTCTATGGATCCGGCATAAGGAGGAATGCCGTGATGAACCCAGATATGGCCGACATAGTTCCAAATCCCCTCATCGGTGGCCATCGGGAAATTAAATGTCGGATAAATATTGGCCAGCAAGATAATAACGGCAATAAAAAACGGGCTGATAATAACCCGGACAATCTTGTTATAAAATAAACTACTCATATATCTGATAAAAATTACCCGCCCAACCCCATCAATTGTTTGGTGATCGTAACAATGCTGAAGGCCAAAATAGACACCGCGATGCCGATGATGACATAAGAAAGCACTTTGGCGGCTTGCTGGACTTGCTGGGGGTTGTCGCGCGCGGTGATGTATAAAAACCCGGAATAAAGCCCCATCGCCACGGAAGTTATAGCCACAAACCAGGAAAACCAATTAACCGTT
>Ga0076018_118_pt2 | contig 5841 bp, 4 predicted proteins | sample RifGroB1_FD_68080 | JGI IMG/M metagenome (GOLD analysis project Ga0076018, IMG submission 68080) | Parcubacteria (Nomurabacteria) bacterium GW2011_GWB1_40_7
CTTTTCAAAATGCTTCCGACCTGAATCCGCTTAATCCTGGTCTTAAACTTGCCATGGCAAAAGCAGTATTTGCCGACGGAAAGATCCAAAATGCGAAAGATTATGCCAATTCAGCCCTCTCCCTTAAGCCGGATTATATTGATGCTTTAATCACCCTCTCTCAAATAGCAAAAAGCGAGAATGACAATGAGAAAGCATTATCTTACGGACAAGCCGCTCTTTCTCTGGACCCGACAGACAAAAACTTAAAACAATATGTTGATTCTTTAAATAAGCCCGCATCACCCTCTGTTTCTGTTCCCACTCTTGCCCCTAATGAACCTAAAGAATAAGGTGATAATAGGATGGAGAAAATCCTAAGAATTTTTACTAAAGAATCCGGGAGCGTGAATCAAGCCGCGCTTCTCCTGGGTTCGCTTACCTTACTGTCGCAGATTTTGGCGCTTTTCCGCGATCGCTCCTTCGCGCACTTTATCGGGCCTTCGCCTTCGCTTGACGCTTACTACGCGGCTTTTCGGGTACCGGATCTTATTTTTATTTCCATCGCTTCGCTTGCTTCTGTTACCGTTTTAATTCCTTTTATTGTTGCCAGGATGAAAGGGGACAGTGTGACCGAAGAAGCGCAAAAATATCTGAATAATATTTTTACCGCTTTCTTTTTTTTAATGGTTTCTGTTGCCCTTATCGCTTTTTTTCTAATGCCTTATCTGGCGGATCTTGTCGCTCCGGGCTTTGCTCCGTTTTATCAGGCGAAAATGGTTTTGCTTTCGCGCATAATGCTTCTTTCGCCGATTTTAATGGGCCTCTCAAATCTTTTCGGCACCATTACTCAGCTTTTCCATAAATTTTTTATCTATTCTTTAAGCCCCATTTTTTATAATTTGGGAATTATCGCCGGCGTTGTTTTTCTTTACCCGATTTTTGGAATTTCCGGATTAGCGATGGGGGTGGCGCTTGGCGCTATCATGCATTTTGGGATACAGGCTCTGGCATCGCATGGTTGCGGGTTCACTCCAAAATTCTCACTTTCTATCAATTTAAAAGAGATAAAAGCTGTAGCCTTGACCTCGCTTCCTCGAACACTGGGTCTGGCTTTTAATAATATTGCCCTTGTTAGTATTATTGCCCTGGCCTCATTTTTAGAAAGCGGTTCCATTTCAGTGTTTAATTTTGCGTTCAATCTTCAATCGGTTCCGCTAAATATTATCGGCATATCTTATGCAGTGGCGGCTTTCCCAACTCTAGCAAAATCTTTTGGGGGCGGAAAAAAAGAGGAATTCAAAAAACACTTGAAGATAGCGGCACGGGCTATCGTATTTTGGTCTTTGCCGGTAATATTTCTTTTTATTGTTCTTCGGGCGCAAATAGTGCGCGTGATTCTTGGGTCCGGGTCTTTTTCCTGGGATAATACCCGCCTGGTGGCGGCCGGTCTGGCGATTTTTTCCGTTTCCATTCTAGCCCAAGGCATGATTACCTTATTGTCCCGTTCGTATTATGCGACTGGCAACACCAAGCGTCCGCTTATGGTGAATCTTTTTTGCTCTATTTTAATTATAATTTTATCTTTTGTATTTATTCGTTTTTTTGAAAATTGGCTTCTTTTCCGATATTTTATAGAGTCCCTGCTTAAGGTAAGCGATATTCCCGGCACGGAAGTATTAATGCTTCCGCTTGCATATTCGGCTGGAACAATATTAAATTTTATTTTGCAATGGGTTTTCATTAAAAGAGACTTTATGTCTGATGAACCTTTCATTGCCAAAACTTTTTTTCAAAGCTTGGGTGCGTCGTTTTTCTTGGGATTGGCAACTTATTTAGGTTTAAATATTCTTTCGCCGATTTTTGGCACGACTACTTTTTGGGGAGTGTTTTTACAGGGTTTTATCTCCGGAATTTTTGGCATAGCCACTGCCGTGGCGGTATTACATTTACTTAAGAGTGAGGAATTAACCGATATTTTGAAAATTCTAAAGACCAAATTCTGGCGGGCAAAAATTATTGTCCCTTCTCAAGAGGAACTTTAGATTGTCAAACTTACTTATCCCCATAATTTTCTTTTTTTATGCGGGGGTTATTGTTATAATTTGGGTGTTTAGGTCTAATTTATGCTGAATAATTTGGCCAGAGGAAAAGTATTTTTTCTAGGGGTTTTGATTCCCGTGGCCTTTTACGCGTCTCTTGCTTTTGCTTCCGAAACAAATGGAACAATTGACGGGACCTACAAATACGCTTGGGGAGAAAACATCGGCTGGGTTAATTTTGATTGCGATAATTGCGATGTTAGCGTTACAGACGGCAGTCTTACCGGGTATGCTTGGAGTGCGCAATATGGCTGGATAAATTTAAATCCGGATAACTCAGGAGTTGAAAATGATGCGGAAGGAACACTTTCAGGCTACGCTTGGGGTTCAAATTTGGGCTGGATTAATTTTACCGGAGTTACCATCGATGAAGACGGAGACTTTTCGGGTTACGCGACAATTGAATCCGACAGTAGCAGGATTAATTTTAATTGCGCCACTGGTGATTCCTGCGCTTCTTCGGATTTCAAAGTAAAGACCGACTGGATACCGGCAAGCGCGCGAAGTACCGGCAGTTCAAGCGGTTCGTATGTACTTTTGCCACAAACCTTGCCTCCCGTTGTTGCTCCTCCCGTTGCGGGCGATATAAATGAAATTCCGAAAGTTTTTTATCCTCCTCTTTCCGCTTCCGCATGGGATTCTTTTTTGAATTTATTTAAGCCTAAAAAACCCGCTGAAACAGAAATTGTTCAAGTCCCTGAAATTGCGCCTCTCTCGTTTAAAATGATTTGGAATCTTTTGCCCACAAAAGCGATCGAGGCCTTTGTTTTTGCGCCATTGCCGTATGAAGTTCGTATCCTCGCCAATAAATTCCCGGAGCTCAATAGAACCCTCAAAAGCGTCGGAGTGGAAAGGTTGACGGATATGAGCAAGTTAAGCGGGGTAACTCTTAATCTTCCCGGGCTTACCGAGTTGTCCAACCTGATTGAAAAGAAAAATTTGCCGGCGGAATTCGTGTTCGCTCGAGCAAGCGGAGAATTGGTTGATTTAAATGTTGCTATGTCTATTGGCGACAAAGGTGAAGTTTTACAAAAAATATCTTCCTTGCCCGGCAAGACATTACGGTTGGTGGTAAAACCAATTAGCAAAGCGCGAAGCGTGACCGGCTATATTGTTTTTAGGGCAACCACTCCGAAAGTGTCAGAAATTGAAATTTCCCGTTCATCGCTTGCCGCTTCCGTTCTTTTTTCTATGGACGGTTTGGTTGAAAAAACCTCTAAGCCTGTTTCGGTAGAAAATAAATTAGTGCTTTCTTCTTTTGAATACACGGACCCCGACCGTGATGGAATATATACGGCGGATGTTATTTCTCCTTCTGTGCCGGGAGAATATGAAGTTATCACGGTTATTGATTATGTGGATCCCGTGCTTGGTACTCGTCAAATGAGAATGATAACTGTTATTGACCCAGAAGGGTATGTTTTTGAAAAAAACAATAGCAAAGAAACTCGCATACCTAGCGCCATAGTTTCGCTTTATGTGTTAAATAATGCCACCAAAAAATACGAGCTTTGGGCGGCGAAAGATTATCAGCAAGAAAACCCGCAAGTAACCGATATCCGTGGAACATACTCATTCCTAGTGCCGGAAGGTTCCTATTATTTCCAAATAGAGGCGCCCGGCTATAATTCTTTTCAAGGAAAGGTATTTGTTGTGGCGGAAGGAAGCGGTATTCATCAAAACATAGAATTGAAATCCAACCGGGGATGGTTTTCTATGTTTGACTGGAAAACGATTCTTTTGATTGTTGTGTTATTATTATTAGTGTATAATTTATACCGTAGTACCTTGCGAGATAAATTATTAAAATTTTCAAACAAATGATGATAGAAAATGAAAAACGTTTTGTAGCTATATTTATTGTTGTACTCATTATTGGCAATGTAGTTTTTGCTTATAATTATTTTACTTCTCACAAAGAGTTGGAGATAATCAAATCTTCCCAAACAAAAGTTGAATTAAATCAAAAAATAATTAACTTTGCCTCAATGTTTATCAAAAAAGTATTGCAGGCGGATAAAGAAGTTGATTTTGAAACGAGACTTTCTCTTGAAAATGCAGTCCGTGATTTGAAAGATGAGGAAGTAATGGCGGAATGGCAAAATTTTACCGCTAGCAAGACGGAAGCGGATGCGCAAAATAGCGTAAAAAAGCTCTTGGGTATTTTGATAACCAAAATCCAGAAGTAAATTTTTTAATAGGGCAGACCCAAATGCCTAAAAACTATGAAAAATATATTTTCAAAAATAAAAATTATATCAACAAACAAAATAGCTATCGCTTTGTTTGTTTTTATTGTACTTGCTTTGTTCTCTGCAAAAATGGTTTTTGCAGTTTGGAATGGAACTTTTTATGACCCAGGCGATACCTTAAATCCAGAATGTCTACCGACAGACGTAGATTGTGATGTTCGCTCCCCGCTTACTTCTACTAATATCAGCGATACAGCTTATGATGCAACGACTTGGAATGGTGTGACGACAATTGCCCCAAGTAAAAATGCGATAAGGGATCAAATAGAAATTTTAGTAGCAAGCAATCATAATCCCATAACACTAGGAACAGCCAACGGTCTTTCTTTGGCTACTCAGATTTTAAGTTTAGCTTTAGCTTCCACTTCCACTACTGGCGCATTATCCGATACAGATTGGGATACTTTTAATAATAAAGCCCCAGCTCTTGGGGCGGATGATAATTATGTTACCGACGCGCAACTTGTAGTAGTCGGAAATACCTCCGGGACAAATACGGGGGACAATGCCGCTAATTCTTCAACGATGTATGTCGGCACCACTGCGATTGCTTTGAATAGAGCAAGTGCCGCCCTCGCTTTGACTGGAATTACTGGGATTGACGGTAATGCGGCAACTGTAACGAATGCTGTTTTAACTACGGCTTTAACTAATAACGGCGGAGCAGGAACTTTGACTTGGCCAGCGGCAGGAGCTACTTTGACTATTCCAACAGGTGGAGGAACTTTAGGAACTGCCGCATTTACTTCTACCACAGCGTATGAAGCATCGGGCGCAATTGCTACTCACGCCGCTCTTACTACAGGAGTGCATGGATTGGCTATAACCGCTGGGCAGACACTTACAGTAACTACGGGAGGAACCCTTGGCTCAAACGCTTATACTTCTACTGCTTATGTCCCCTACACAGGAGCAACGGGAGATTTAGTAATGGGAGCTAATGTGGTTTCCTCTACTTCAGGTTTTAATTTACTTTCCGATACTACTCAAATAAAACTTGGAGCTTCTTCAGATGTAGGACTTGCTAGAAACGGGGCAGGCGTTTTGAAAGTAACAGATGGGGGTACAGGGTTGGGTGGTTTAGTAGTAGGTGGCACAACCATAAATGTAGGTGCGACAAGTTCAGCCCTCACTGATCTCCTTATCAACCCAACTACCAAGACAAGCGGGAATTTAATTGATTTGCAAATAAATAGTGTAAGCAAGTTTAATGTAACGAATGCGGGCTTTGTAACTGCTGGAAAGTTTACCGTAGGAGGTACAGAAGTAACCAGTAGTTATGTTTATGCTGCTTCAGGAGATTTTGCAAATTTGAGAGCACAGGCAAGCAACACTACTCTTGGCGTAAATATTGGAACTGCATATGCCACTTCTGGTGTGTTTGATGTGCTTATGGCGGGGGGAACTCACTCTGAAACGTCTGGCGCCCAAGGAGCTGTTAAAATTCAACCAGTCTATAATCAAACTTCTGGCACAGCGGCGAATACCGACCTTCTTATCAATCGCAC